>ERZ1026901.214-NODE-214-length-50889-cov-26.888185_pt1 | contig 50889 bp, 54 predicted proteins | sample MGYA00380179_ERZ1026901 | MGnify/ENA primary metagenome ERZ1026901 (study PRJEB33269, sample SAMEA4719815) | human gut metagenome | biome: human-associated habitat; feature: organic feature; material: feces | place: Cameroon | collected 2013-10 ... | reverse complement strand
GCGTAGTGGACTTTCACCACCTAGTTATCGCCCATGCTGGGCGCACTGCAAAAAACTCCCGACACACCTAAGTGCATCGGGAGTCAGGATTGCAGACGAATCAACAATCTATTGTGCTACTAGCGTAGCAGCGAGATTATTTAACTTCTACAGTTGCGCCAGCAGCTTCCAGTTTCTCTTTCAGAGCGTCAGCGTCAGCTTTGGAGATTTTTTCTTTAACTGCTTTCGGAGCGCCGTCAACCAGCTCTTTAGCTTCTTTCAGGCCCAGGCCAGTAGCTTCGCGAACAGCTTTGATTACGCCGATTTTGGAAGCGCCAGCGGAAGCCAGGATTACGTCGAATTCAGTTTTTTCAGCTGCAGCAGCTTCGCCGCCAGCAGCCGGAGCAGCAGCAACAGCTACCGGAGCAGCTGCGGATACGCCAAATTTTTCTTCCAGAGCTTTAACCAGTTCGGACAGCTCGAGTACGGTCATGGATTCAATAGCTTCGATGATTTGATCTTTATTCATTATAGTTACCTCCAGTAATAAGTAAGTTTTTATTTTTTAAGCTGCCTTATGCAGCGTGCCGCAGATTAAGCGGACTCTTTTTGTTTGCGTACTGCTTCCAGAGCATATACGACATTGCGGATAGTACCTTGAAGTACATTGACAAAACCGCTGATAGGAGCATTCATGCTGCCCAGCATCTTGGCAATAAGAACTTCTTTCGGCGGCAGAGAAGCCAGTGCTTTGATTTCTTCAGCACCGATAACTTTGCCATCAAGAACGCCAACTTTAACTTTCAGTTCTTTGTTTTCTTTTGCGAATTCGCAAACGATTTTTGCAACTGCAACAGGATCTTCCGGGGAAACAGCGATAGCGGTGTTTTTCTCCAGAGAAGGTTCCAGACCTTCAATACCAGCTTGTTCAGCAGCGATACGCAGAAGGGTGTTCTTTACTACATTGTAGTGAACGCCAGCTTCACGCATTTTGCGACGCAGCTCGGTATCCTGAGCAACAGTTAAACCGCAGAAGTCAACTAAAATAGTGCATTTGGAGTTAGAAAGCAACTCTTGAATCTCAGCAACTTTAGCTACTTTTTCAGGTCTAATAACTGCCATTTAGATTGCACCTCCTTTTTTTGATATTATTTATTAAATCAAAAAGACCTCTCGGCCGTAGCCGGAGGTCGAAGGTTTGAAATATATCTTCACGCTCCAGCCTCGGCAGGCGTAGTTAAAACTTACGCGCTAGGCACCTGCTGTCTATGGCCCGATTATCTTCTGATTTAGTAAAATAAGTAAAACTACAATTATTTGTCGCTGTTAGCTTTCAGGACGTCAATTTTAACGCCAGGGCCCATGGTGCAGGACAGAGTAACAGTTTTCATGTATTGACCTTTAGCGCCAGCCGGTTTAACTTTAACCAGGGTGTCAGCCAGGGTCATGTAGTTTTGTAAAAGTTGCTCTTCGGTAAAGGATGCTTTACCAATCGGAGCTTGTACGTTGCCAGCTTTATCGGTACGATACTCGATTTTACCAGCTTTGGATTCCTTAACGGCACGGGTTACGTCCATGGTAACAGTACCAACCTTCGGGTTAGGCATTAAACCACGAGGGCCAAGGATTTTACCAAGACGACCAACAAGACCCATCATATCAGGGGTTGCGATGCAGACATCAAAGTCCATCCAGCCGTTCTTGATTTTATCAACATATTCTTCACCGCCAACGAAATCAGCGCCAGCAGCTTCTGCTTCTGCAACCTTAGGACCTTTTGCAAAGACCATAACGGTTTTGGATTTACCAGTGCCGTTCGGCAGAACCAGTGCACCACGAACTTGCTGATCCGGATATTTCGGGTTTACGCCCAGGCGGAAAGCAACTTCAACAGTGCTGTCGAATTTAGTAGTAGCGGTTTTCTTAACCAGTGCTACAGCTTCTTTCGGAGAGTAGAATTTGTCAGCTTCGATTAATTTCAAAGCGTCAGCATACTTTTTACCCATTGTTATAAATTCCTCCTATGTGGTACAAGCGGCTTGTGCCTCCCACTAAATGAGAAGACTATTAAGATTAGTCTTCGATTACAATACCCATGCTACGTGCAGTACCTTCTACCATTCTCATAGCAGCTTCTACGTTTGCAGCGTTGAGGTCTTGCATTTTGCTTTCTGCGATTTCGCGAACTTTGTCACGACCCAGTTTAGCAACTTTCTTTTTGTTAGGTTCACCAGAAGCCTTTTCCAGACCAGCAGCTTTTTTCAGCAGAACTGCAGCCGGAGGGGTTTTGGTTACGAAAGTAAAGGAACGATCCTCGAATACAGTGATCTCAACAGGGATGATGAGGCCAACTTGTTTTTCGGTACGTGCGTTAAATTCTTTAACGAAGGCCATGATGTTAACACCAGCCTGGCCAAGTGCAGGACCTACCGGAGGAGCCGGAGTAGCTTTAGCAGCCGGAACCTGTAATTTTACCATTTTAACGACTTTTTTCGGCATTTAAGTACACCTCCTTACTTATTCAACTTCTTCAACTTGTGTAAAATCAACTTCAACAGGGGTTTCACGACCGAACATCTCAACAAGAACCTTTAACTTGCCCTTGTCAGCGTTAATCTCGGCAATGGTACCAATCTGCTCAGCAAACTGGCCGCTTTTGAAGCGTACCTTCTGTTGTAATTGAAAATCAATGTTAGTCCGAGCTTCCTCTTCGCCCATAGAGCGCATAATCTGCTTAACCTCTTCTTCAGCTAAGGGAGTCGGTTTGGTTGCATCGGAACCGACGAAGCCGGTTACGCCTGCAGTGTTGCGGATAGCATACCAGTTAGATTCATTGAGAATCATCTCAATCATAACATAGCCAGGGAATACTTTGTGTTCAACAACACGTTTCTTACCCTCCGCATTAACTTCAACCTCTTTTTCCATAGGTATAACAATACGGAAAATCTCATTTTCCATACCCAAGGAATGAACTTTACGTTCCAGGTTTGCGCGCACTTTATTCTCATATCCAGAATAAGTATGGATTACATACCAATGTCTTTCTTGCTTTTCTTCTTCCATCAATAAGCGGAAAGCAACGCTTCCCCTTCCCTCCTTACATTAAGTCTTATCACTCGATTATTGCAAAAGCATACGGAACAATACACTAAAAAAGGAATCAATGATCCAGATTAGGGCCGCACACAAAACAACCGCAATAATTACCACAATGGTGTTAGCAATAAGCTCTTGTTTGGTAGGCCAGGTCACCTTTTTTAGCTCTACTTTTGTCTCACTAAGAAAGGTTGCAATACTTGTTCCCTTTTCTTCAGTGTCTGTAGTCTCTGGAACGGCCATTTCGTCACATCCTTGCTATTACTACCCAATCACACATAAGGCCAAATTATTTGGTTTCTTTGTGCAGAGTGTGTTTTTTGCAGAACTTGCAATATTTATTGAGTTCGATACGATCAGGATCGTTCTTTTTGTTTTTGTTGGTTTGGTAGTTTCTTTGTTTGCATTCAGTGCAAGCCAAAGTAATCAGGTTACGCATTCAGTTACACCTCGCTTACGTTCATAATAATAAAACCAATCACAAATTGTCGCTAATATAGAGTAACACATGTAACACTTTATGTCAACTATAAATATGCCTCTGCGACAACTTTTTTTAAGTTTTTTTTCGCGGAGGCCCTTTAAAGCCTTATCGTCTACTCTATAAAGGAAAATAGTTCACTATAATTGGCTTTAAAAAGCAAGACCGGCCGCTTGGGACCGGTCTTATATTCAGTTATTACTGAACGAAGAATTATTTCTCTTCTACTTCGGAAACAACGCCAGCGCCAACGGTACGGCCGCCTTCACGAATAGCGAAACGCAGACCTTTTTCGATAGCGATCGGGGTGATCAGCTCTACTTCCATGGTTACGTTATCGCCAGGCATTACCATCTCTACGCCTTCCGGCAGTTCGGTTACACCAGTTACGTCGGTAGTACGGAAATAGAATTGCGGACGGTAGCCGTTGAAGAACGGAGTGTGACGGCCGCCTTCTTCTTTGGTCAGTACATAAACTTCACCTTTGAATTTGGTGTGCGGATGAATGCTGCCCGGTTTGGACAGTACTTGGCCACGCTCGATTTCTTTACGGTCAACGCCACGCAGCAGGCAGCCTATGTTATCGCCAGCTACTGCTTCGTCCAGCAGTTTGCGGAACATTTCTACGCCGGTTACTACAGTAGATTTCTTTTCGTCTTTCATGCCAACGATTTCTACGGTGTCGCCAACTTTAACAGTACCACGCTCAACACGGCCGGTAGCAACGGTGCCACGACCGGTGATGGTGAATACGTCCTCGACAGGCATCAGGAACGGTTTGTCGGTTGCACGTTCCGGCAGCGGAATGTAGCTGTCAACAGCATCCATCAGTTCCATGATTTTTGCTTCATATTTAGCATCGCCTTCCAGAGCTTTCAGAGCAGAACCAGCAACTACAGGGATGTCGTCGCCGGGGAAGTCATAGGAGCTCAGCAGTTCGCGAACTTCCATTTCTACCAGTTCCAGCAGCTCTTCGTCGTCAACCATGTCAACTTTGTTCAGGAATACAACCATTGCAGGTACGCCTACTTGGCGAGCCAGCAGGATGTGCTCACGAGTCTGAGGCATCGGGCCGTCAGCAGCGGATACTACCAGGATTGCGCCGTCCATTTGAGCAGCGCCGGTGATCATGTTCTTTACATAGTCAGCATGGCCCGGGCAGTCAACGTGTGCATAGTGGCGGGTAGCGGTTTCATATTCAACGTGAGAGGTGTTGATGGTGATGCCGCGTTCACGTTCTTCCGGAGCTTTATCGATCATGGAGTAGTCCATGAATTCTGCGCCGCCCTTTTCAGCCAATACTTTGGTGATAGCAGCAGTCAGCGTAGTTTTGCCATGGTCAACGTGGCCAATGGTGCCGATATTCAGATGCGGTTTAGTTCTTTCATATTTAGCTTTTGCCATTTTTGAAGTTCCTCCAATCAATATACATCAATGGTAAAAATTCGGGTAAAATTCCCCTATCTTATTATATTCGCCCTCTTGCAGTAAAATCCTGCTAGTTTCTCGCGAATATAACAAAAAAACCTCATCAAAATGAGGTTTTAATCTTAGTTGGTGGCGGCGCACGGATTCGAACCGCGGACACTGCGGGTATGAACCGCATGCTCTAGCCAACTGAGCTACGCCGCCAATTGGAGCTGATGACCAGGATTGAACTGGTGACCTTATCCTTACCAAGGATACGCTCTGCCGACTGAGCTACATCAGCATATGAAGTTGGTTGCGGGGGGCGGACTTGAACCACCGACCTTCGGGTTATGAGCCCGACGAGCTACCAACTGCTCCACCCCGCGATGAAAGTGTTGGTGGATGGGGTTGGATTCGAACCAACGAAGCGAAACGCGGCAGATTTACAGTCTGCTCCCTTTAACCACTCGGGAACCCATCCGTTTGCGACAAAAAGAATTATACAGGATTATCGAGCTTTTGTCAACAGCTTTTCGTAAACTTTTTTACTTTTTTCTTGCAAAGCCGCAAAAGCTCTCTTTATCCTTGCAAAAGCGCCAGGCCGCGGGCAAACTTGCTGCGCTCCTCAGCACGCAGAGTAACCGCTGCTGCGATACGCTCCTTCAGCTCCAGCAGCGCCTGCACCTCGCCCTCCAGCAGCTCGATTTCCACCTCGTCAATGCTGTCGCTCTTCTCGCCACAGCGAATAGCGCCCTTATCAATCGCCAGCTCGCACACTGCGCCTGCATAATCAAGGATATACGTGATGCGCTGCACCTCCACCATAAACAAAGCCTGCACGCCGCACGGAGCCAGCTCGCTCAGCTCAAAGCCCAGTCCCAGCGCCGCAAAGCCGTCCAGCACAGGCTGCGCCTCTGCCAGCGGCAGATTCAGCTCCAGACGCTCGCTCAGACCGCCTGCGCTCTGCTTCTGCGTCTTAACCGTCGCCTCAAAGCTGCCGTCGCCCTTATCGCGTACACGATAGGCAATGCCATGCTCCTTAAGCGTCAGCTCCTGCGTATCATAATACGTGCTCACCAGATGGCGCACCTTTCTGCTGCCCTCGCGCACAGCCTGCACCATAAAATCCAGCGTCAGCAGCCTCTCTAAATCCTCCTTGCTCAATAAAAGCTTCAGCTCAATCTCTGTATTCTTTGCCATTCTCCACACTGCCTTTCCCAAAAAGCTTCAAACTGCCAAAATCACGGGCCGCAGAATTTCTCTGCCACCACACCAGCGGTATGCCGAACGCCAGCAGCGTCACGGCCAGCGCCGCATAAAAGCGCGGCGTACCAAAGGCATCTGCCAAAAAGTTATAAGCAATCGCTCCCGGCAGCATGCCTAGCACCGTCGCCAGCGCATAAATCTTGAACGGCAGCCGCACGCTGCCAGCGATAATGCTCACGGGGTCATAAGGAAAAATCGGCACCGTGCGCAAAATAATCATCTTTTTAAAGCTGCCGCTGCCAACAAGATAACGCGTCAGGCGTTCGCCCCAGCTGCCGCCAAAGTTGCGCAAAAGCCAGCTGCCGCCGCCAAAGCGTCCTATGAGATAGCAGAAAGCCGCACAGCCAAAGCCGCCCATGAGCAAAAACAAAATGCCCCACCACGGTCCAAACAGCACGCCTGCGCTGAGATTCAGCAGCAGCGTCGGAAACAGCAACAGCGGACGAATCGTATACACCGCCACATAAATCAGCGGCGCCCACACGCCAAAGCCCACCACCCAGCGGCGGATATCCTCGGCGCTGTGCGGATGCGGATTATAGGGCGACTCATACAAGCCATACAAAACTGCGCCCAGCACCAGCAGGTAGACCAGCACGCGTAAAAGTAAATATAGATATTTTTTCTTCATGTAAAACGCACACCAAGCTATATATCCAACTCATTCAGCACATCTTTTAACAAGCCCTTTAGTTCTGGAAAATCATATCGTGCTGTATTATACAAATCTTCCATTCTTAAAGTCTGATATTTATGTGCTGTCAAATCTCGCATACCGGCTATGGCCTTCCAAGGAATATTATTATATCTATTTCTAGTATCTTCTGTTATGTTTTTTATCAATTCACCTATATTTATAACAGTTATGCACAATTCTCTTTTCAAGAGTTCATCATTAGTAAAATTTTCTAACGATGTATCACCTAATAACTTAGCACCTATGTCAATTTCAGAAATCACCTTTTTGAGTATAATAACATCTCTACGCGACATATAATTCTATCTCCTTGTTCACTTCTAGTAAATCATCCTTTTCTAAAGGACCATGTACGATATCTACAGGCAATCCTATGCTTTCTTCAAAAGCTAATTTTATTTTTGCTAAACTTAACAAAGATACGGGTTCATAAAATTCTACAATCAAATCCACATCACTATCTTCACGAAAAGTATTATCTGCCCTCGAACCAAAAAGAACTACTTTTTTCACGTGATACTTTTGAGCAATGTTTTTTATTTTCTCCTTTAGATTATATAATTCCATAGCGATACCCTCCTTGTATTTTGATCACAAGAAATCTCTAAATAAAAACCGCGCACCAGACTCCAAAGCCTACTATGCGCGATAAAAAAACACATTGCCACCTTTTATCATCCAAACTATTGTCGGTAGCGGAATTACAGCCAAAAAGGTAATTTATGAAGTTGTTTTTATTATAACGAGAAGAAAGAGAGTAGTCAAGAAATAATTGTAAATACAAATGCTATAACTATGCAATTGTCATTTTACCGACTCTCAAAAAGTAAATTTTATTTTTGAAGAACAAGATTAGATCTAAACGACACTATATCATTTGAACCTTTTGAAGCAGCCATCCCAAATGCAAGACCAGCTATTGTCGCAACTCCTGCTAATTCAGCTGCACTAAGTCCAGCTACTGCTGCTGCCAATGGTATTATACCCTTAACCTTAGATTGAGTTACCAAACAAGGTTTTATGTATTTTTTTCATAATCGTAACTCCTTTTATAAAACATTGATAATATTTTCATCACCTAGCATAACTTGCTTTCGCCACTAATTATACATCAATTTTACATAAATTTTCGATGGATCCCAATTGTGTTCTGTATTTTTCTCAGAATCAACATGAAGCCTAATATATTTACCAGTATCTTTATCTATCATTGCGTAAAGCACACAACCATCTTTATATTCAACAGCTAATACAGTACCAGGAAAATAATAATCACAAATTCCAAATCTTGTGATATTTTGAGGTGTATGTTCTTTGATTTCTCTTTCATTTGCTATCCTGTTAGACAGGTTAACCAATCTTGTACATAACGTTGTACTTTGTATTTCTGTAAGTATATGCGTAGAAGTTTTCCCAGAAAAGGCAGATTGCCAATCTTTATCTAATCTTGTCTTACGTATGGTATATTCTGAACTTAAAACTGTGTGTAGTTCATCAGGATAGTCTTTATCCCATACTGGTGTAAAGTCACCAAAATAGGCATCAAGAGCAGGTGTCTGCCATTCTATATCAGATGGTATGTAAATTTTTGGAAGCGGCGAAGGCTTTAGTATATAAAATAAACCAAGCACTAATAACACAGACATGACTATAGCTGTTAATACTTTTTTTGTATTTCATGGTCGTAAATTTCATTGATATATCTCCGTAATCATTCTTCTAATCTCACAAATCTTTTCCATTGCAGTTCTCTAATTAAAAGCAAAATGTCTTCTTTTAATTCATTTTCACTAACATCATATGTCTGCAACAACATATTAAAAATATCAGCAATTGTGTTTTTACCATTACTCAAAGAAATGATTTCTCCACCTACTTTATTCAAATAACAAATTTCCATTCCTTTGCCATATATCACCATAATATCTTCTTCCAAACGTTTCTTCAAAGAAATATCGACTGGCTTTTTACGCTTAATCCAATCCCATGTAATCATGCTTTTCCCTCCATCTCAACTAATTGCTGCACCTTCCCCCAACCAGTGCGACCATTCAGCATTTTTTTACTTGCGTACCCATGGCTACACCTGTGGTAAAAGCTGCTACAGCTGCTGCTAGCCCTGCTGGAATAACACTTTCAATATTGCTATTGGAAATAATAGCTGGCTTACTATATTTTACTTTCATATTTACGTTCCCCCATTATATTCTTATATCATCATTGACGTGATTAAGTATATTCCCCTTTTGCTTTTCAGCATCAATAGAATTTATAAACTCTAATACTTTTGGATTATGCCAAGCATCTTTACCCTTATTCTTCCAAATAGAATCTATCATCTCTTCTAAAACATTGCCTATTGTAAAAGGAGTCATACAATCTAATCTAAAATCTCCATTTGGACGTATAATACCACCACTATTAGGAGCAGATACATATCGTTCCATAGATGTATTAACATTCATAGATCTTTCAATTCTTATTTTTCCTGCATATTCCTTAGACAATCTATCAATCTGTTCATAAAGATAATTGCGTTGCTCATGTGTTAAAAAAATATCTTTATTAAAAATAGCTCTACCACTTGGCAAGATCTCACCAATCATAATGCTGCCAGCGCCTACTGAATAAGCTAATTTAACCATATCATCTAAATAAGGCAATGTTTTAGGAGTAACAGAATGTGCTATAACCAACGGTATTCCGCTATCAGAAATTTCCATTGCTCCATTAACAGCTTTCTCCCAACTGCCTTCTACACCTCTAAACGAGTCATGCAATTCAGGTGTTGAACCATCAATAGAAATTTGAAACCAAAAATAGCGGTACTTAGAAAATCTTTTGACTTTTTCTTTGCTTAACAACATACCATTCGTAATAACAACAAACGAAGTCCCGTCTTCATGTAGTATATCCATAATATCAAATAAATCTTCACCTAGAAGCAATGGTTCCCCTCCGGAAATAATGCATTGAAAAATGCCACCTGCTTCAACAATTTGTTTAGCTAAACTTTTCCACTTTTGCGGAGTCATGCTTGTATATTGAACACGATCAACATCCCCAGATCTATTATAACAATGCTTACATTTTAAGTTACAAGCTCCTGTCAGTTCAAATTGTAAAGTAATTGGGAAAGAGAACTCCTTTGGATACAAGTCTGCTGCTTGCATAGCAATAATATTTTCTGCTTCCTGTTTTGCTCTCTTTAAATCAACAGCATTGAAAATTTTTACATAATCCTTACTCAATCTATCTTACCTCCACGAATCATATTGCAGTAATGGTGCAATATTTTATAATACTCTTCAACATCCATACCTTCAAAATATAAATGATACAAGTACTCCCCTCTACAAATATTAGGCCTTTTATTGTATATCGAGCACTTATTATTAATTAAATATTTACATATTCCGTCTCCTCTGTTGAAATTTTTCATTGCAGGTATTTTATATAAATGTTTGCAACATTCTCCACATTGATTACAATCGAATATTTTATCATTTATAATTGTTATTTGATCCAAAATATTCTCCCTTATGATGACTGATAGTATGTATACAAAATAGCACTATCAAGCCAACATTTCATTTTTTATCAACAAATTAACATCAATCTCCAACGCATCAGCAATCTGATACAAGGTTTCCAAGGAAAAACTGTTTCCCCTATTCCCTCGCTCAATCTGCCCAAGGTAGGCGGCACTCATGCCAATTCGCTCGGCCAGCTCTGCCTGCGTATAGCCATTCTTTTTTCTATAATATGCTATTTTCAGTCCAATATTCTTGTAACGCGCAGCAAACAACGTCATCACCTCTTGTCAAGCTTCTCTCTATAATATTAACAGTTTATATAAATTATTTTTTAGGTATATAGTCTGCTTTTTTAGGTTAATAACCTCAATCAGCTTTTTTCTCTTTTATAGTTAATCTTTGAAAACAACTTGCAACTTCAATCCAACTTGCTTGCAACCATATACGATTGCTTCTACTCAATTATTTTTTCAAAAAGCGACAGTCCCTCACTGCCGCTTCTTGCACCCATCAAGCCTCTCGCTTTACCTCATACACAGGCAGGCCATCATGCCGCGCCAGCGTAACAAGCTTCTCTATACTCTTGCCTGCGCCGTATTTTCTACTGAGCAGCTCGCGCATAGCTCCTTCGGTGTAGAAGGTGCTACGGCGCAACTCCGAAGGCAGGTAACAACCTGCTGCGGAATCCCAAGCAGGAATTGCGTAATCCGCTGTGATGACGCGTCTGAATTTGTCGTTGGTGACGTAAAGCCCTTGGCAGGACTCCTCCGACAGATAGTAGGACTTACACGCCGGAGCGAACTTGCGCAGCACTGCTTTCCAAAACGTAGGCTGCGGTCCCCATGCCGAAGTGTAGCAGATATACAGCATCTCTTTGCCGTCGAACTGGAATTTTTCAACACCAGCGCGGAGATCAAAGGCCTTGATACCAGCGCCCTCAGCGATGAAGCCGAGCCAGCCGCAGACAAAGGCAGTTTTCAGTTTGCGCTCATCTTTGCGCGTCCAGCGCTTGAGCTTTTTAAAGAGGTTTGCCAGCTCCTCTTGCGGACCATAGACATATAAATTTGTGTAACTGTAATTTGCCATATAAGAATCACCCTTTCTTTGAACACTACATATGCGAAAAACGCAACAAAAAAAGCTATTATAATGAAATTTTCGCATAGGAAAATATCATTATAATAGCTTAAAATTCTTATATAAACAAATGCATACAGCTTGTCTAAGTGCTGTATAGTTATTATATAACGAATCAGTAAATCTGTCAAGCTAACGCAAGAAATTGTTTTCTACTGCCAACCCACAACTAAATCCAATCTGTCACATCTGCAAAATAAGTGTGAATATCTTGACTTTAGCGCCTGCTCATATAATAATATAGGTGCAAGAACAATTCGTTATTCCTTTGGCCGTCACGCCGACGGCCCAATTTTAGAAAGTGGTGATAATATGATTTTTAAATTTGAAGGACAAGCTCCCAAAATTGATGAAAAAGCCTATGCATTCAACACTGCCACCCTTATCGGCAAGGTTGAGCTCAAGGAATATGCCAGCGTCTGGCCGGGCGTAACCATCCGCGGCGACGTCAACCGCATTGAAGTTGGCCGCTACAGCAACATTCAGGACAACAGCATGCTGCACGTTGCTGATAAATATGCCTGCATCGTCGGTGATTTTGTTACTGTCGGCCACTGCGCACTGCTGCATGCCTGCACCGTCGAAGACCATTGCCTCATCGGCATGCATTCCACCGTGCTCGACGGCGCAGTTATCGGTCACGGCTCGATCGTCGCTGCCGGCGCAGTTGTAACCAAGGGCACCATCGTGCCGCCGTACTCTCTCGTAGCCGGCATTCCTGCCAAGGTTATCAAAAAGCTCGACGACAAAGGCCTGGACGCTATCCATGCACAAGCGCTGAAATACAAAACCCTGTGGACGGAGCGCTATGGCCTGCTGCCTGACAACGACGGCGAACGCTACCACGGTGAGCAAATCGTATAAAAAATAAAGAGGCTAGGTCCAAAGCCAGCCTTACACGAGAAATTTTTAATTTCATAAAGCAAACGGCTAGAATTTGAGAAAGCTCTTAAATTCTAGCCATTTTTTAGTTTATGTGGTTAGTTTTCAGCCTCCTGCTTACGCATATTGCGCACCAGACGCAGCACGCAATAGCCAAAGGAAAGCAGCACAATCACACCGCCGCCCAAGCCGATATAAGCAATGGACGCATGCGTGCAGATAAGTCCGCCCAGATAGCTGCCGCTGCCAATGCCCAGGTTATAAATGCCCGAGTAAATCGACATCGCCACCGCCGACGTGCTCATCGTCGTCGTGCGCAGCAGCTCCGCCTGTCCGACAACGTTGAACGCCGTCACGAAAATGCCCCAGACAGCGCACAAAGCGACAAGCAGATAATGATTAAAGCTCAACGGATAGAGCAGCAGCAGCACGACAGCAACGCCCAGCACCGTCGCACGGAAGAAGTGGAAGCGGCACTTGTCATACCATTTAGAGAAAGCCGCACTGCCCAGCAAGCCGGCAGCGCCGAAAATAACCAGCGTCACCGTAATCCACGCATCGTCCATGAGCGCCACCTGCTTCAGATACGGCTCAATATAGCTGTACGCCGTATAATAGCCTGTCGGCAGCAGCCACGCCATAATATACAGGCCCACGAGCACCTTGTTTTTGAGCAGCTCCGGCAGCTGCTTCAGCGTAAACGGCTCGCTCTTTTCCAGCTTAGGGAAAACAAACGTCATATATGCCAGCACTGCAAAGGCAATCACCGCAATGCACATGAACGCCATACGCCAGCCCACGTACAGGCCGATTATACGTCCCAGCGGCAGACCGACGATAATCGCAATCGCCGTACCCGTAACAATCATGCTCATCGCCAGCGCCTTAAACGGCCCGCTCACCAGCCGCACCGCAATCGGTGAAGCCACCGACCAGAAAATAGAATGCGCAAAGGCCACGCCGATACGCGACAGCATCAGCGACCAAAAGCCGCCGGCGAACGCCGAGGCCACATGCGACACCGCAAATAGGCTGATAGTCGCCAGCAGCAGCTTGCGCAGCGGATAGCGCGAAGCAAGAATCATCAGCGGCAGCGACATCAGCATCACGACATAAGCATAAATCGTAATCAGCATACCAGCCTGCGCCTCTGTCATCTGAAAATCCGCAGCAATATCTGTCAGCAGGCCGATAGGCATGAACTCCGAAGTATTAAAAATGAAAGCAGAAATAGTCATGCCGATTAAAGGCAGCCATTCCTTCAATGTTAGCTTGTTTTCCATAGTAATAATCTCCTCATTAAAACAACAAATAAAAATGCGGAAATTATTATAGCACAGGGACTTTGTAAAATCAATATATTAAACTATACAAAGACGAGCTAGAGAGTACCAGATGCGAGCAATCACGACGAAGGCGTACTATAGGTACGTGACGCAAAGACCCGATTTATCATGAGCTACAGCGAATAAGATAAATCGCTGGTCGTGCTAATGCCTTTGGTACGAGGAGGGATTGTGAAGCAGATGGTGCTTTATAGCTCGTCGAAACCCATTACCAGGCTGCTACCACCCCATCTGCCCTAGGCTCCGTCGCCCCCGCCAACACTCCGTTGCTATCGCGCCAAATAATCTCGCCCCGGCCAAACGTTGTATCATCCTCCAGCACGCGCACCTCATGCCCGCGGCGGCGCAAATCCTCGACAATCTCCGGCGCCACGCTGCTCTCTAGCCAAATCTCCTTGCCGGCAATCCACTGCCAGCGCGGAGCGTCAAGCGCAGATTGCGGATTCAGCAGCCAGTCCACCGTATTCATAATCACCTGCACATGGCCCTGCGGCTGCATATACGCGCCCATAACGCCGAACGGCCCCACAGCCTCGCCCTCATGCGTCAAAAATCCGGGGATAATCGTATGATAAGGCTTCTTGCGCGGTGCCAGATAATCATCAAGCTTAGGATTCAGACTGAAGCCTGCGCCGCGGTCATTAAGGTTAATGCCATAGCCGGGCAGCACGATGCCGCTACCAAAATCCTTATAATTGCTCTGGATGAACGAAACCATATTGCCCTCGCCGTCAGCAGTACACAGATAAACAGTGCCACCGCAGAACGGCTTGCCATGCGTCGGCTCCAGCGCCGTCTCGCCAATCAGCGCACGTCTTTGCGCAGCATAAGCGTCGCTCAGCAGCTCCTCCACCCTCGTCTGCATATAACGCGGGTCAGCGATATAGTGCATGCCGTCGGCAAACGCCAGCTTCATCGCCTCAATCTGCTTATGGAAGGTGTCGCCCGTATCCTTCGCGCCGATTTCCATATCCTTCAAGATGTTCAGCGCCATGAGCGCCGTAATGCCATGACCATTCGGCGGCATCTCCCACACGTCATAGCCGTGGTAATTGATATGCACCGGCTCCACCCATTCCGCGCGGTACTCAGCCAAATCCTCCAAGGAAAGATAACCGCCCGTCTTGTTGCTGAACTCCACCAGCTTCTGCGCCAGCTCACCGCGATAATAGCTCTCGCAATAGCTGTCCGCCAAAATCCGCAGCGTTTTCGCATGATCAGGCAGCGTAACCAGCTCGCCCGTCTGCGGCGCTACGCCGTTGCCATGCACATCAAAGGTCGCGAACCACGGCGCAATTGCAGGATTATTTTTGTAAGGCGTGAGCGCGTCGATTCCCTCCTGCCAAAAGCGCGCCACAATCGGGGAAACAGGATAGCCCTGCTCCGCATAATAAATTGCCGGCTCAAACAGCTTCGCAAAGGGCAGACGGCCAAAGCGCTTATGCAGCTCTGCCCAAGCCGAGGGCGCACCGGGAACCGTCACAGCCTCCCAGCCGCGCAGCGGCATCTTCTCCGTCGCACCGCTGGCAGCCACAGCCTCCGGCGTCAGGCGCTGCGGCGCATAGCCGCTGCCGTTCAGACCATGCAGCTTGCCGCCTGTCCACACGAGCGCAAAGCAATCGCTGCCAAGGCCGTTGTTCGTCGGCTCCACAATCGTCTGGCAGATAGCCGTAGCAATCGCCGCATCAATCGCGTTGCCGCCCTGCTGCAGAATCGTCAGGCCTGCCTGCGAAGCAAGCGGCTGCGAGGTGCAAACCATGCCGCGCTTCGCATGGACTACGCGACGGCGCGAAGCGTATTTATATTCCTGTGCATTAAAAGTAAAGCTCATATTATCCCTCCAATCTAAAAAAAGGAGACAGACCTGCATCCATCTCCTTAGCAGCTTACAGAAGCTTTTCTTCCCATTCCGCAGGCTTAAAGCCAGTCAGCACCTTGTCCTCCATAACGATAACAGGGCGCTTTACAAGCATACCATCAGTTGCCAGAAGCTTGAGCTGCTCATCCTCGCTCATCGTCGGCAGCTTATCCTTAAGCTGCAAAGCCTTATACTTCAGGCCACTGGTATTGAAAAAGCGCTTCAGCGGCAAACCGCTGCGTGCATACCAATCCTTAAGCTCTTCATAGGTCGGATTATTTTCCACAATATGACGGTCCTCATAGGTCAGGCCATGCTCATCCAGCCACTTCTTCGCCTTTTGGCAGGTAGAGCATTTGGGATATTCGACAAACAGCATATAAATCAACTCCTGTTCTTAAACTTTATTATGTATATAGGCAAACTATTACTTCATAAGTATAACACGTAACGGTGAGAAAAGCAAAGCACACCTCTTCCCTACAGTTCCACCGCCTCCACCTCATTGCCGTGCTCACGAATAAGGCGCACTAAGTCCCCCGCCTTCAGCCAAACTGTCGCTGTGTTTTCATTCGGATGCACGCCGATTAAATCATCGTCAGCAAAATCGCTGTCCAAAAACAGCTTCACGTTCTTCTCTGTATTATTCAACAAGCCAAGAGGCGTAACGCTGCCAGGAAAAAGTCCCAACAAACGCTCCAAATCCTCTGCCGAAGCAAAGCTCAAGCGACGCGTGCCATAAGCCTTGCGAAACTCCTGCAAGTCCACACGCTTGCTGCCTCGCACAGTGATAAGATAATAGCTGCTCTTTTTGTCATCACGCACAAAAAGATTCTTGGCATCTGCCTCAGGATAGAGCAGCTCAACCTCCGCCAGCTCGTCCATATTATAGACAGCCTTATGCTCCGTCACCTCATATGTGACGCCCTGCGCCTGCAAAAACTCATAAACCTCTTGCTTGTTCATCCTCTGTCTCGCCTCCAGCAAATCTCCGCACTATTTCCCAGGCAATATAAGCGCTCAGCGTGCCTACCGCCAAGCCAGCAAGAATATCCGTCGGGAAGTGCACATACAGATACATACGCGAAAATGCAACCACAGCGCCCACGCAGGCCGCCGCCCAGAAAAACTTGCGGCACTGCGCAAAGTACAACGACATAATTGCTGAAAAGGCCAGCGTCGTATGTCCCGAAGGAAAGGAAAAGCTGTGCGGACGGTTCACGAGCATATCGACTGCCAGATTCACGTTACAAGGACGCACGCGCGCAATCGACGGCTTCAGGATAACGCTGCCCAGCAGGTAACCGATAACCATAGCGGCAATTATCGCTAGGCCAACCTTGCGCGAACGCTTGAAGCACAACAGCGCCGCGCCCAAAACCAGCGCCAGCTCACCTCTGCCTGCCATAGTCGTGATGAAAAGCATCAGCTCGTCCAGCAGCGGCGTGTGCAGTGTCTGCAAATAATCTAAAAAAGCAAATTCTATAGGCATAAGTCCTCCAAAAAAATTTTATTATAATCAGCAAAATGCTCCATTATTAGTATAGCATCCGCAAGCATTTTGCACAACAAAAAGCCTTGCCGGTATTTTGCATCAAGCAGAACGCCAGCAAGGCTTTATAGTTTATAGAAGCTTATTCAAATTCGATAGTAGCAGGCGGTTTTGTGGTATAGTCAAAGAGCACGCGGTTGATGTGCTTAACCTCGTTGACAATACGGTTAGCCGTAGTCGTGATGGTTGCCGGTGGCAGCATGGTAACCTCTGCGGTCATGAAGTCCGTAGTAGTTACAGCACGCAAAGCGATAGCATAATCATAGGTACGCTCGTCGCCCATAACGCCAACACTGCGCATATTGGTCAGAGCAGCAAAATACTGGCTCGGACGCTCGCTCATCGGCAGCTTGTCCACCTCTTCACGATAGATTGCATCTGCATCCTGTACGATAGCAACCTTCTCCGGAGTTACGTCACCGATAATGCGGATAGCAAGACCAGGACCAGGGAACGGCTGACGTGCAACGAGATGCTCAGGCAGGCCCAGCTCGCGGCCGGATTGACGAACCTCATCCTTGAACAGGTCGCGCAGCGGCTCAACGATTTCTTTAAAATCAACAAAGTCAGGCAGACCGCCTACGTTGTGATGGCTCTTAATAGTAGCAGATTCGCCGCCCAGACCGCTTTCAACAACGTCAGGATAAATCGTGCCCTGTGCCAGATAATCAACAGCGCCGATTTTCTTAGCCTCTTCTTCGAATACACGGATAAATTCTTCACCGATAATTTTGCGTTTGACCTCAGGAGCAGTTACGCCAGCCAGCTTGCTGTAGAAGCGCTCGCGTGCATCAACGCAGATAAAGTTAATATCGAACTGACCGCCTTCACCGAAAACAGCGCAAACCTCTTCACGCTCGTTTTTACGCAGCAGGCCGTGGTCAACAAATACGCAGGTCAGCTGCTTGCCGATAGCCTTTGCCAGCATAGCAGCGCAAACACTGGAGTCAACACCGCCGGACAGAGCGCACAGCACCTTGCCGTCGCCGATTTTTGCCTTCAGCTCAGCAACAGTCTGCTCTACAAAGGAATCCATCTTCCAGGTGCCGGAGCAGCCGCAGACATTGTAAACGAAATTGCTCAGCATCTTCGTGCCGTTTTCAGTGTGCAGAACCTCAGGGTGGAATTGTACGCAATATAATTTGCGTGCTTCGTCCTCAGCAGCTGCTACAGGGCAGTTCGGAGTGCTGGCAACAATTTTGAAGCCGGGAGCCGCAGTTTCGATATAATCATTATGGCTCATCCAGCAAACGTTCTTCTCAGGCAGGCCTGCGAACATCGGGCTGGTGGTGTCGAGGTCAACAACAGTTTTGCCATATTCACGCTCAGGAGCCTTGCAGACATTGCCGCCCAGCATATGCATCATCAGCTGACTGCCATAGCAGATGCCCAGCACAGGCACGCCCCAGGTATAAATTTCCGGGTCGATAGTCGGAGAGTCTTCCAGATAAGCACTGTTCGGACCACCTGTAAAAATAATTCCTTTAGGGTTCTTAGCCTTAATCGCTGCTAAGTCATGTTTGTAGGAAACGATTTCGCAGTACACGCCGCTTTCACGAACGCGTCTGGCAATTAATTGGTTGTACTGGCCGCCAAAGTCGATGACGAGTACCATTTCTTGTGCTTTTTGCTGCATCTAGCCTTCACTCTCCTTCAAATTTATGCTGCTGCCGAAGCAGCAGGGGTGTTAAAAATAGACGTTTTTAATATATTATAGATTACCATAAATGGCGAAAATTTGCAATGATAATCACAGTCTTACCCAAATATCGCACTCATCGCCTGCTCAACAGTCTTCACGCGCACAAGCTGCGCGCGCACATCCTTCGGCAGCTCAATTTTGCTGTCCGGCACAACGAATTTCGTAAAGCCCAGGTTCACGCCGTCCATAATCCTGCGCTCCGGTGCACTTACGCGGCGCACCTCGCCCGTCAGGCCCACCTCGCCAAAGACCAGCACGCCCTGCGGCACAGGCCTGTTACGATGGCTCGACACCAGCGCCGCCGCCACAGCCAAATCGGCTGCCGGCTCTGTGACCTTCATGCCGCCGACGACGTTGACATAAGCATCATAAATGCCAAAATCCAGTCCGAAGCGGCGCTCCAATATCGCCAGCAGCATATTCACGCGGTTATAATCAAAGCCTACGGCTGTACGCCTCGGCATGCCGTAGGGAGTTTTGGCAACGAGCGCCTGAAACTCCACCATAATCGGTCTGTTGCCCTCCATGCAGGCACCAATGACGCTGCCGCTGACGGCGCTTTCTCTGCTTTCCAGAAAAAGGCCTGCAGGATTAGCAACCTCCTGCAGGCCGCCGGCCTCCATGGAGAAAATGCCGCTCTCGTTCGTGCTGCCGAAGCGGTTCTTGAGCGCACGCAGCACGCGGAAGGAGTAGGAGCGGTCGCCCTCGAACTGCAGCACCACGTCCACCATATGCTCCAAAAGGCGTGGTCCGGCAATCGTGCCATCCTTCGTCACGTGGCCGATGACCATGACTGCTATGCCCGAGGTCTTGGCGAATTGCAAAAGCTTCGCCGTACACTCGCGCACCTGCCCCACGCTGCCGGCCGCCGTCTGCAGCTCCGGATTATACATCGTCTGGATACTGTCGATGATGAGCAGCTGCGGCTTGATATTGTTCGCCTGCGTCAAAATAGCATCTAAATCCGTAGCCGTCATAATCAGCAGCCTGTCGCTCGCCTGCGCTCCGCCAAGGCGGACCGCACGCATCGCTGTCTGCTCCTCGCTTTCCTCGCCGCTGACATAAAGCACCTTGATATTTCTTTGCGCAAAGCGCAGGCCTGCATCTAACAGAATCGTCGACTTGCCGATGCCCGGCGTGCCGCCCAAAAGCACCAGGCTGCCCGGCACCACGCCGCCGCCCAGCACCCTGTCAAACTCGCGAATGCCTGTTGCAAGCCGCTCCACCTTCGTCTGCGCTACGCTGGCAATCGTGCGCGGCTTCACCTTTTCATTATTCGTAGGCAGATAGCTTTTCGCTCCGGCCTTCGCCGTAACCTCCAGCTCCTCCACCAGTGTATTCCAGTTGCCGCATTCAGGGCAGCGGCCCATCCACGACGTCGTCACATAGCCGCATTCCTGGCAGACAAATTTAGTTTTCGCCTTCGCCATGCTCTGCCTCCTTCGCCATAACGCCCACCTTATCCTCTGCGGCAGGCAGCTCCAGGATAAGCTGCGCTTCCTCTACGGCCTTATGAAATTTCAGCTGCTTGCCATACGCCTCGGCAATAATTTTATCGCCGCTGCCAAAGTCGCCCGCCAGGAACAAATCGCTGACAGGATCCTCCACCAGTCTGCGCAAGGCACGGCGCAGCGGACGCGCACCGTATTTGCTGTCGCTGCCCTCGGCAAGCAGCAGCTCACGCGCTGCCGCTGTCAGCTCAATGCTCAGGCCGTTATGCGCCATACGCTTGTTAAGCTCCTCAAGCATATTCACAGCAATCTGCTCCAGCTCACGGCGCTCCAGCGGATTGAAGACGAGCAGCTCGTCGATACGGTTCAAAAACTCCGGACGGAAGATATGCTTAATCTCGGACAGCACCTGTTCCTTGCGGTTTTGCAGCTCGCTTGCCGCACTCGCAGCAAAGCCCAGCGGCGCCGTCGTGCTCAGGCGCTGCGCTCCGGCGTTGCTCGTCATAATAATCACGGCATTGCGGAAGTCCACAGTGCGTCCCTGTCCGTCCGTCAGGCGGCCATCCTCCATAATCTGCAAAAGCATGTTGAACACATCAGGATGAGCCTTCTCAATCTCGTCCAGCAGCACCACGCAATAAGGCTTACGGCGTACAGCGTCCGTCAGCTGGCCGCCCTCCTCATAGCCTACATAGCCGGGAGGCGCACCAATCAGCCGTGCTGTCGTGTGCTTTTCCATATACTCGGACATATCAAAGCGCAGCATAGCGCGTTCATCGCCAAAAAGCTCTGCCGCCAGCGCCTTCGCCAGCTCCGTCTTGCCTACGCCCGTCGGTCCGAGGAAGAGGAAGGAGCCTACAGGACGGTTAATATCCTTAAAGCCTGCACGTGCGCGGCGCACAGCTCTGCTCACAGCGCTCACGGCCTCCTCCTGCCCGATAACACGCTCATGCAAGCGTGCCTCCAGCTTCAGCAGACGGCTGCTTTCCTTTTCGTTCAGCTTGGCCAGCGGAATACCCGTCCATGAGGAAACGACCGCCGCCACATCCTCTGCGTCTACAGGTGCGGTCAGCGACATATCCGCCAGCGCCTCTGCCAGCCTGGTCTGCAAATCGCTTTCCTTATCGCGCAGTGCAGCAGCCTGCTCATAATCCTGCGCCTCCACGGCCTCCTCCTTCTCCAGCTGCGTATATTCCAGCTGCTCGCGCAGCGCACGCGCCGGAGCGGACTGCTTATACAGCTTCATGCGCGCTCTTGCGCAGGCCTCGTCCATCAGGTCAATAGCCTTATCCGGCAAATTTCTGTCGGTTATATAACGGTCACTAAGCTCCACAGCGGCGCGGATAGCCTCATCCGTTAGCTGCAGCTTGTGGAATTCCTCATAATGCTTACGCAGGCCCAGCAGCATCGCTACGCTTGCCTCCGCAGTCGGCGCAGCAATCAGCACAGGCTGGAAGCGACGCTCCAGCGCTGCATCCTTTTCGATATGCTTGCGGTATTCATCCACTGTCGTCGCACCGATAACCTGCAGCTCGCCACGCGCCAGCGCCGGCTTGATGATATTAGCAGCATCAATGCTGCCCTCGGCACTGCCTGCGCCGATAATCGTATGCAGCTCGTCGATGAAGAGGATGATGCGCTTATCCTTGCGCAGCAGCTCCAGAATCGACTTCATGCGCGCCTCGAACTCACCGCGGTACTTCGCTCCTGCAACGAGCATGCCCAGCTCCAGCGAGAAGATAATCTTGCGCTGCAAAAACTCCGGCACGTCGCCCTGCACAATGCGCTGCGCCAGCGCCTCCGCCACAGCGGTCTTGCCTACGCCTGCCTCACCGATAATCACCGGATTATTCTTCGTGCGGCGGCAGAGAATCTGGATAACGCGCTCCACCTCCTGCTCACGGCCAATCACGGGGTCAATATGGCCACGGCTTGCCTCAAGGTTCAGGTTGCGACCAAACTCCTCCAGCACGTCTAAAACGCTGCGCTGCTGCTCCTTCTGCTGCACGCGCTCATCGCTGCGGCCCGGTACAGCCTTGCGCTTGTCATCCAAAGCCTGAATCTGCTTCTTCACAGCCTCCAGCGTGATGCCAAACTTCTGCAGCACCTGACTGGCAACGCCCTCGCCGGCAGACAGCAGGCCATAAAGCAGCTGCTCGCTGCCCACATATTCCTGCTCCAGCTCCTGCGCATTAGCAGCAGCCTGCTCCAGCACCAGCTTAGCACGCTGGCTGTACTGCGGCAGGCTGCTCTTTTTGGCACCCTTATCCAGCCAGCCCTCGAGCTCCTTGGCTATTTCCTCCAGGTTTTCGTGCATCCTGCGCAGGATTCTTTTGCCTGCACAATCCTCCAGCTGCAAAAGGCCCCAGAGAATATGCTCTGTGCCGATATGCTCGCTGCCGCAGTCGAGCGCCTTCGCCGCTGCCTGCTCCAGCACCTGCGCCGCCGCCTCGCTGAAGCCGTCCTTCGTCACCTTCGGCTTCTTCTCTGCGGCCTCGCCCTTCGCCATACGCATAAATTCATTAATCAGCTTCTTTACGCCATCCGGCAGCTTCTGCGGCATACCCATGCTCATGCCCATGCCGTCTATATCCTCAGGCAGGCCGCCCAGTCCGGCAGGAATATATTCCTGCGCACAATCGCGGCACAGCCATTTATCCACCTGCTTGTCGCCCATCATGCACACCATGTGCACGGCAGCAGGCTTTTTCTTGCAAACCTCACATAACATTCTCTTTACCTCCGTCCGGAGCTGCTCAAAAGGCCGATGGCCTGCTGCAGCACCTTCTTCTTCTTGCTCTCGTCAGCATCTATAATTTTCAGCATATATTGTAAAAGCACGCCCTCGCGCGCCGTAATCAGCTTCTTGTCTGCCATATGCTCGACCAGCTCTGCAGCCGTCGGCTCATGCTGCAGCTGCTTGGTCTGCGGCTCCATCCGCATAATACGCACAAAGCCACCGCTGCCACGCCGCGACTCCACCATAAAGCCGCGCTCCGGCGTAAAGCGCGTGCTCAGCACATAGCTTATCTGCGACGGCGCACACGACAGGCGCTCGGCCAGCTCGTTGCGCTGCACCAGCAGTGCATCCTCATGCTCACGCCGCAGCAATTCACCAATAATAAAGCTTTCAATCGCATCTGCTAAATTTTTCATAATCTATCACCTTGTGTTTCTGTAATTATAAAATTTAAGGATAGTCAAGCCTTAAGCCTGACCTTATACAAACGTCCACATCCTAAGGTTATTGGGGTTTTACGTTTCTATTCTATTATATTTGACTTTTCGACTTATAGCAAGTGAAAAATATATGACAGCCCGCTAAGCCCTACGCTGCGACTTCACAAATATTTCTCACAAATTCTCCCGTTTCGACTTTTCGACATTTGACATCCCTCTTCCCATAGCATACAATGAAGATGAGCCAAGACCATTGGCTTCTACAATTATGCTTCGACAGATGGAAAGGAAGATGTACAAATGAGTAAAGGACTTTTAGGTATCATTGCTGCCATTGTTATCTGCGTGGGCCTGATGTTCAGCAGCTATAACGGTCTGGTAAGCATGAACGAAAACGTAACCGGCAAATGGGCGCAGGTAGAAAACCAGCTGCAGCGCCGCAATGACCTTGTGCCGAATCTGGTAAACACTGTTAAGGGCTACGCCAACCATGAAACCGAGGTTTTCAAGCAGGTTTCTGATGCGCGTGCAAAGCTTGGCGGCGCACAGACTGTTGCTGAAGCCAGCGCAGCCAACAATGAAATGACCACTGCTCTGGGCCGTCTGCTGATGGTTGCCGAAAACTATCCGGACCTGAAGAGCAACACCAACTTCATCCAGCTGCAGGACGAGCTGGCCGGTACGGAAAACCGTATCGCCGTAGCACGCAGAGATTACAACAGCGCTGTACAAGCCTACAACGCTAGAATCAAATCCCTGCCTGCATCCTTATATGCTGGTGCTTTTGGCTTCACTGCCCGCGATTATTTCAAAGCAGACGAAGCAGCACAGAAGGTGCCGCAGGTTAAATTTTAACGCTTAACAGCCCCTAGGGGGAATTGCTATGAAACGATTTTTAATTTATCTGGTGCTGCTGCTGCAAACCTTCTTTGCAGCCTGCGCCTTTGCCGCTCCGCCCATACCGCCGCGCCCAAGTGCAGGCAGCGGTATCTATGTGCAGGATTACGCCGGTGTTATCAACGATACCGATAAGCAGAAAATACTCAGCATCGGTCAGGACCTTGATAACAAGACGACAGCGCAGGTCGCTGTTCTCACCATCGACAGCCTTGAGGGCGAGTCCATCGAGGACTACGCGCTGGCTGTGCTGCGTAATTGGGGCGTCGGCAACAAAGAAAAAAACAACGGCGTACTTATCGTCGTTGCGGTCAAGGATAGAAAGTCGCGCATTGAGGTCGGCTACGGCCTAGAGGGCGTACTGCCTGATGGCAAAACAGGCCGCATCCAAGACGATTATATGCTTCCTCACTTCAAGAAGAACGACTACAGCAAGGGTATCATCCAAGGCTATGCCGTTACAGCAGCCACCATCGCCAAAAGCGAGGGCGTTGAGCTCAGCGGCGTAAAATATAGCGGCGGAGCCAAAGATGCTGCTAAAGCTTCGGACTATGAACCCACGCTAATGGATTATATTTATTTTGGGCTGCCTATCCTCGCCTTCCTGCTGATAGATAACCTGCTGCTCGGCAGCTTCTTCACGCGCCTGATACTACTGCTCTTCCTCGGCGGTGGCAATCACGGCGGCCGTGGTGGCGGAGGCGGCGGCTTTGGCGGTGGCAGCGGCGGCGGCGGCGGTTCGTCGAGAAGCTGGTAATGCTACCTGCCCGCAAACAAAATAGTCATAAGAAAAGCGATTGCATATGAGCCTAAAGCTCACAGCAATCGCTTTTTTATGTTCATATTAACTTAAAGCGTCAGGCCTTCGCCATCATCCCACGATACAATGGCATCCTGCTTCATGGATTCCTGCACGTTGATAACACGCTGATTGGCACTGCCACGGAAGCGCAGGTTGGGGTTCTTCAGCTCCAGCTTAAATTCACCGTCAATCAGCACATCAATGCAGGACAGCATTTCTTCGGTGATTTCCCAAGGGCCGAGGTTGCCCGTCAGCATATCCTTCTCGAAGTTATAGCCGCTGTAGCACCAGATGTCCTTGTGCGGGAACTTTTCCTTCACACGGCGCAGCAGGTGAACAAGCACAGCCTGATTCTGCGGCTCGAAGGGTTCACCGCCCAAAAGTGACAAACCACGGATATGCTCATTCTCCAAAAGGCGCAGAATTTCATCTTCTGTTGCTTCCGTAAACGGCTGCCCAAAATTGAAATCCCACGATTCAGGATTAAAACAGCCTTTGCAGTGATGCGTGCAGCCGCTGACAAACAGCGACACGCGCAGTCCCGGACCATTAGCAATATCCAGATTTTTTATTTCACAATAATTCATTTTTCATCACCCTCTTACAGATGCATAACTCTAGCCTTGATTTCCTTCGTCTTGCCCACGTTCCAGAAGTTTTCACCCAGATAGCCGCAGGTACGACGAATAACCGTCAGCTTGCCATGATCCTTATTATGGCAGGCCGGGCATTCCCATTCGTTGTCATCGTTAATGGTGATTTCGCCATCAAAGCCGCAGACATGGCAATAGTCGGACTTCGTGTTGAACTCAGCATATTGGATATTGTCATAAATGAATTTAACAACCTCTTCCAAGGCCTCCAGATTATGACGCATATTCGGAATCTCTACATAAGAAATAGCGCCGCCGGAGGAAATGTTTTGGAACTGGCTTTCAAATTTAAATTTGCTGAAGGCATCAATCTTCTCGCGCACGTCAACGTGGTAGGAGTTGGTATAATAGCCCTTGTCGGTAACGTCCTCAATCGAGCCGAAGCGTTCCTTATCAATGCGTGCAAAGCGGTAGCACAGGCTTTCTGCCGGAGTGCCGTATAAGCCGAAGCCAAGGCCGGTCTTTGCCTTCCATTTTTCGCAGGCACCACGCAGACGGTTCATAACGCGCAGCGCAAAATCCTCGCCTACCGGATCAGTATGGCTCACGCCCTTCATCAGCTTAGTCAGCTCATAAAGGCCGATATAGCCCAAGGAAATCGTGGAATAGCCGTTTTCCAGATACTTATCAATCGTTTCGCCCTTCTTCAGACGAGCAATTGCACCGTATTGCCAATGCACAGGGCTGACATCGCTCTTAATGCCCTTCAACGCATTATGGCGGCACATCAAGGCTTCATAGCACAGCTCCAGACGCTCGTCGAGCAGCTTCCAGAACTTCTCCTCATCGCCCTTCGCCAAAATGCCAATCTGCGGCAGGTTCAGGGAAACAACGCCCTGATTGAAGCGGCCCTCGAATTTATAGTTGCCGTTCTCGTCCTTCCACGGAGAAAGGAAGCTGCGGCAGCCCATTGGGGAGAAGACATTGCCTTCGTAATTCTCACGCATCTTCTTCGCGCTGATATAGTCAGGATACATACGCTTAGCGCTGCATTTTACAGCCAGACGCGTAATATAATCATATTTGCCGCCTTTGAGGCAGTTATGCTCATCAAGCACATAAACAAGCTTCGGGAAAGCGGGCGTTACATAAACACCCTCATCATTTTTAATGCCCTGCAGACGCTGACGCAGAATCTCCTCTACAATCATAGCGTTCTCCTTCAGGTACGGATCGTTCTCCTGCAGGTTCAGGAACAAGGTTACAAACGGAGATTGACCGTTGGTCGTCATCAAGGTATTAATCTGATATTGAATCGTCTGCACGCCGCCCTTGAGCTCGTAGCGCAGGCGCTCATTCGTCAGACGCTCCAGCGTATCAGCATCAATATTGCCGTCAGCAGCCTCTAAAATGCTCTTCTTGAACTTATCATAGCTGCGGCGCAGGTATTTGCCCAGATGACGGATATCAACAGACTGGCCGCCATATTGGCTCGAAGCAACGGAAGCAATAATCTGCGTCATAACAGTGCAGGCTACCTGGAAGCTTCTCGGACTTTCAATCATTTTGCCGTTCATAACGGTGCCGTTGTCCAGCATATCGCCAATGTTAATCAGGCAGCAGTTAAAAATCGGCTGGATAAAATAATCTGCGTCATGGAAATGCAGAACACCCTGCTCATGTGCCTTAGAAATCTTCTCCGGCAGCATCAGGCGCTTCGTCAAATCCTTAGAAACCTCACCGGCAATCAGGTCGCGCTGCGTAGCAGCCATCGTAGCATTTTTATTGGAGTTTTCCTCCATAACGTCTTTATTGTTATTGCGGATCAGGGAAAGGATGGACTCATCAGTTGTATTCGCCTTACGCACAAGCGCACGCTTATAGCGATAGATGATATACTGCTTCGCCAGCTCAAACTTGCCCTCTTCCATCAGGCCATGCTCAACCATATCCTGAATATCCTCAACAAGCAGGCGCATGCGGTTGCGAGCCTGTACATTAGCAGCGATTTCTTTAATCTTCTCCTCCTCGATACGATATTCAGGCTCAACTGCAATATTGGCTTTATGGATTGCTTTTATAATTTTGTTCGCATCAAAGTCAACTGTAGTGCCATCGCGCTTAATAACTTTCATAGCTCGTCAACATCCTTTCCTAATATACTAAGTTTAATTGCTAAAGTCTCTTATACATATCGAAAGGCTCTGACCATCTAGGTCAAAGCCCTCTGTATTTGCTTAAACTTATCTCAAAATTTGCTGCATCATTTTTGACGCACACTCATTGTACCACAATATATCGTGTGTGTCAAAAGAAAAATTCACTACATATAGTTTTTTAGCTTTTGTAGACGTTTTCAGAGCAGATGTTGCACTAATTTTTTTTTACGCCTGATTAACGTCCTCGCTTTACACTAAAGTCCTGCGCGAGGAAATGTTACGCAGGCAAAAAGCAAAAAATTTGCTCTAAAGCGCCATTTCAAGGCTGTTACCTTTGTACACGAGCAGTGAAATATGGTACAATAGATAGCGTCACATTGTTTGGATTGGGGGAATCTTTTATGAGTAATCCTGCCGCAGGCAAGCAAAGCCTCAGCGGAATTTTTATGCTTACATTATGTGCCTTCATCTGGGGCACAGCCTTTATCGCACAAAGCCTTGGCGGCGAATACGCCGAGCCGCTGACCTTCAACTGTGCGCGCAGCGTTCTGGCCACCATCTTTCTGAGCGGCTGCTGCCTATTGTTCGACAAAATGAAGGGCAAGCGTCCGACGCTGCTCGGCAGTGATGATCCGCTTTATAAAGCAAGACTAATCAAGGGCGGCATCACCTGCGGTCTGTTTTTATCGCTGGCCTGCTTCTTCCAGCAGGTGGGCATCATGTACACCACCGTCGGCAAAAGCGGCTTTATCACGGCTCTTTACATCGTTTTGGTACCTGTACTCAGCTACATCGTTTATCGTCGCTCTGTGACGCTCCTGCAGGGCGTCAGCGTGGCTATCGCCTCCGTCGGCATGTACTTTATCTGCATCAACGAGGGCTTCAGCATCAACAAGGGCGACTTATACACGCTCATCTGCGCCTTCTGCTTCGCTGCACAGATTATCTGCGTCGAGAACATCATCAAAAATCTTGACGGCGTGCGCCTGTCGCTAATTCAGTTTACCACCTGCACAGTCGTCAACGGCGTGCTGATGTTCATCTTCGAAACACCCTCGCTGACAAGCATCATCGCAGGCTGGGCACCCGTAGCCTACGCAGGCATCATGTCCAGCGGCGTCGCCTACACGCTACAGATTGTCGGTCAAAAGCACGTCAGCTCCGTAGTCGCCTGCATGATTATGAGCTTGGAATCAGCCTTTGCGCTCGTCAGCGGCTGGCTTATTCTTGGTCAGGCGATGAGCACCAGAGAAATCTTCGGCTGCTGCCTCGTCTTTGCAGCCATCATGCTCGCCCAGCTTCCGGACGAAATGCTTGGACTGGGGAAGAAAAAATAAAGCTATCGTACCCCTTTCGACGTACTATCATAACGGTAGTACGTCGAACTGCTCTTTCTAACAGGCAGAGAGGGTACGATAGCTTTTTATTTTTAATATACAGATTTAGCGTAATCCTGCACCATGCGCAGCAGCTCATCAATATCACTAGGCTTCACCACGCGCATACATACAGCAGCACCAAGCTTATTATACATATGCATCCTCGACGCACCGCTCAGCGCTTCGAAGTTTTGCTCCGTCAGCAGCTCTTTCCCCCTGCTGCAAACGATGTTCACTAGATTTTCCTCGGTCAGGTTTTCAAACTCTGTAATGGAATCGTAGCCTAGAGCACTCACAGCCAGCTCGCTCACCATGCAGATGGGCAGTCCCCTGTCATAATAGCCGCCGATAATACCGACACCGTTATTTTCTAGAAGCAGCCTGCGTATCGTTGCTTCTGTTTCATTTGTCAGCTTGTTATGAGAATCCTTAAAGTAAAGGCTTTCACCATAAAATACTAATACCGCCATATTTTTACCTCTGTATATTTGTACTTTGAGTCATATATGAGTATTATAGCATATAGCAAGCGGTTTTCCTATACAAATATTGCACTGCTTATTTAAAATGTAGGTTAAGCAATGAACAGCAAAAGAGAGACGGTGTGCATATGATATGATATGCGCCCGTCTCTTAAAATTTTCTTATCATTTGCACCATTTGATGCTCACCATCAGGAATACGTGCAATTTCAGTAAAACCATTTTTTCGATAAAATGTTATCAAATTTTTCTTATCTAAGCATTCTATCAAAATATATCTTCCACCAACAGCATTTACAGCAACTTCTATAATACTATATGCTTGCTCTAAAAGCACTTCCCCTTTTAGCGACTCTTTTTCAACATTACTATTTCTAGCCAGTTGTCCTATAAGAAAACATGGGAAATCAGTAATTACTTCACCATGAATTTTGGCTGATAAACCATCTAACTCTTTTCGAGCTCTATTAGATGTTTCTTTAGGAACAGATAATATTTTCACTGCTAAAGCTAGATAACCATAGATAATCAATTTATCTAAACTAAAACCAATCTCAAAAAATTGATTTTCGTCGCATAGCAAATAAGTTCTTGCCTTCGATAAATTTTCGAATTCTATAGCTCTCTTATGCAAAAAATATTCTATATCACGATCTTTATCGCAATGAAAATTTTCTAAAACCTCTTGTAGTAAAGCATTATCGTCTTTAGTTCTCTCTATCAATGACGAGAGCGCAATAATGATTGGTTTAATAACTCTTCACTCCTTTTTCTTTGAGCATCGGAAAATGGCTGCACAGCAAAAGGTTTTGTGTCATTACTTGCAATTACATTAAACAATTTTTTTACAGATGTATAATCACGCAATTCAATTTTTCGTTCAAAAGTATTAGTAGCCATCGTCTTTGCCTCCCTTCTATTCTTACTCTTAGTCTACACAAAAGTTTGTTAAAAAGCAAGGAAAATTTTTCTACATAATGACAAAAGAGGACGGTGCGCACCGTCCTCTTAATTATTGCATATGCGGTTTTTGCTTTTCAGCGGATTGACGAGAAGTCAAATTAGAAAGTGAATACCAGTTGGCTCCACAGAGTTTTGAGATCGTTGCTGTTCCATTTATCTTCCAGATCATAGTATTCAACAGCACCAACGATGTTCTTAGCGAAGGTGTAATTAGCGCCTACCATGTAGCCTTTGAAGCCATGAGTGCCGTATTCGCCGTTCATGGTGTGAGCAACAACGGTGGAACGAGCTTGATCATAGTAATTTGCATAGATGCCGAAGGAACCTGCTTTAGCAGCTTTAGCACCTGCATAGGACAGACCTACAACGATTGCATCGTCGTCGTCAGTTACATATTTTTCGCTGGATTTCATGTAGTTAGCAGACAGATTCAGGTTTTTAGCCACGTCAAATGCTACGCCAACATTCCAAATTTTGTTGTCATCAAGGTCAACGCTTTCAACCAATTTAGCTTTATCGTTAACGTATTCGTAACCGTTAAGAGCAGCATCTTGGAATACAGTGTAACCAGCGGTTGCAGCTACAACACCGAATTTAGCGTCAACTTTTGCACCATATACATTGTCATATTCTACTTCAATTTTGTCAACTTTAGGTGTATCAGCCAAAACTTTGCCTTGGTTGGTCGGTTTAGCATAGAAGCCAGTTACTTTAACGTCTTTGCCATAGGAAGCAACGATGCCGTCAGCACGGGTATCATACAGGTTGCCAGCAACTAAGTTCAGCGGCAGACGACCAGCTTCAACAGCTACGCCACCGATTTTACCATCAACATATGCACGTTGGAATTTGGTATCTTCGTCACCTGCATTGTTAGTGAAGTCTTGGTTGTTTTCCAGCATACCAGTGTAGGACCAGTCATCGTTTACTTGACCTTTTACCCAGATACGGGAACGCAGTTTGTTGGAGAAGCCATCAATGTCGCCATCTTTTTCAGCATAGCTGTAACGGATGTTGCCGGTAATCTTTACATTGTCAGCTTTTTTCTCCAGGTTAGCTACGCGAACGCCCAGGTTGTCCAGTTCGTCAGCGAACTCAGCAGCCAGCTTGTCAACGTCAGCGCCTTTTGCCATAGCTTTTGCTACGATTTGAGCCATTTCATAACGAGTCATCAGTTTGTCGCCGCCGAAGGTAGCGTCGCCGTAGCCTTCGATTACGCCAGCAGCAGCCAGCTTGTTGATGCTGTCATATGCCCAGTGGCCAGCCGGTACATCAGAGAAGGGGTTAGCAGCGTAAGCGGAAGCGGTTACGCCCAGAGCCATTGCCATTGCGAGAACTAAAGATTTCTTCATTTTCTTTTCCTCCCTCGGAAATCGGTAGTAAAATCAACTACCATAATTTTATTTTTACAAATCACCGTGCAGGGAGTCAGCAATGCTTCTGCTCAAGAGTTGCCTTGTTTCCTCTGTGCTCTACATCAAGCATCCCAGTATTGGCAATTTATAAAGCTAGATTCAAGCGGCAAGAGGAGGAATCACAAGACGCAAAAATCCTTAGTTAAAACATCTTGTAAACTCTTGCCGTTGATGCTATTATATCACGTTTGTCCCCCCCGACAAGCCTTTTTGTTAGAAAAATTTTCACTTTTTGCGAGCTTTTCGGGGAATACGTTCTACTTCATGCCGAGGCATGGCAGGCGTGGATTTTCCTTAGGCAAAATAAGGCCAAAAAAGAGGACGGTGCGCACCGTCCTCTTAGTCTACTTATTTAAATTCTTATACTGCATTTTTTTACTACCAGTTAGCAATTCAATATCTTCTTTATGCCAATCATCCGAGGCATCGAAAAATTCCTCGCATTTACGTTTCTTAAAAATACGAAATGGTTCTTCCGTAGAGTTATCATAAATATGGCATATATCAGCAACTTCAACGACATCACAAACCTGTGCCAAAGCTTTATCATAGCGTTCAATAATTTTTTCTACAGGCACATCATGACCGCCCTCTGCTACGCGAGATTTTACACGATATACATTGATAAAAGGGTCTACCGTTAGAATATAATAGCAACGAATAAAGTACCCTTCTTCTTTTGCTCTTTTAAGCAAATTTAAATTACGCGGTGTCGACATAACAGTTTCAAAGCAAAAATCTTCTTTATTTCGCAGATGTTCTTCACGTTGTTTTTCTGCTATCTTAGCAGCCGTTAAGTCATCACACTTCAAATTTTTCTTTATCTCATCAGCATTGATATAATCAACTAGCGGCTTCAATAAGTCAGTAAACGTACTCTTACCAGAACCATTAGGCCCGGCAAAAACAATTATTTCTGGCTTTTTATTTGCATCTTTCACTGTAGCGTCCATGATTATATCTCCTGCACACCTGAATTTTCGTACCATCACTACCAACTTCACAAATACTTTGTGTAGCTCTGTCATAGGTAAAAATAGGTACATCCATAGCACGTTTCTTTTCTAAAGCAATCTTTACTGCACAATTTGCACGCTTAACCACCTGTTCATCAGAAATATAGTTTTGTTGACCCATAATGCACCAACCTTTCTTAACAACAATCTTACATATCATATTACTGTATTTCCAGAAAAAAGTCAAAGCTTATCTCCCCACGCAGCAAAAAAGAGGACGGTGCGCACCGTCCTCTTAATTATTGCATATGCGGTTTTTGCTTTTCAGCGGATTGACGAGAAGTCAAATTAGAACATGAAGTTCAGTTCAGCGTACAGGGTGTTTTGTTCGCCTTCGTGCTCTTTAGCTTCCAGATCGAAGTATTTAACAGCACCAACGATGTTCTTAGCGAAGGTGTAGTTTGCACCTACCATGTAGCCTTTGAAGCCTTCGCTGTAACCATCTTGAACTTGGTCAATGCCATAGCCTTCCATGGTGTGTGCGATGTAGGTACCAGCAGCTTGGTCATAGTACTTAGCGAACAGGCCCCAAGAACCAGCTTCTTTAGCTTTAGCACCTTTGTAGTCCAGAGATACTACATAGCCGTCATCATCAATGCCACCCTCGTCCATATCGGATTTCAGATATTGAGCACCGAGTTTCAGGTCTTTAGCAATCGGCAGAGCTGCGCCAACAGTCCAAATTGCAACGTCCGGATCAGAAGCACCTGCAGCAATAGCAGCAGTTACATCAGTAAATTTGTAGTAGCCAACATTTGCATCAACTACACCAAATTTAGTACCAACGTTTGCATAGTAAAAATCTTCAGCAGCAGATACAGTATCAGCACCAATACCAGAAGCATTAGCAGCTTTACCAGCACCAACGGTCAGTTTTACATCTTTACCATAGGAAGCTTGAACGCCATCCATACGGGTATCATAGATGTTACCGCCAGTGAAATCAGTGAAGCCATAACGACCAGCTTGAACAGCTACGCCACCAACTTTACCAGTTACATACGCGCGTTGGAATTTAGTAGTTTCTTCACCTTTTTGGCTATGGGTAAAGGTTTGAATGTTTTCTAACATTCCTTTGTAATTCCAATCATCATTGATAGCACCAGTTACCCAAACACGAGAACGCAGTTGAGTTTTATCGCTTACTTGATCTGCATCAGAAGCATCGCCATCATAGCTCCAATAACGGAGTTTGGTTTCGCCAGAAATTTTTACGTTGTCAGCTTTTTTCTCCAGGTTAGCTACGCGAACGCCCAGGTTGTCCAGCTCGTCAGCGAACTCAGCAGCCAGCTTGTCAACGTCAGCGCCTTTTGCCATAGCTTTTGCTACGATTTGAGCCATTTCATAACGAGTCATCAGTTTGTCGCCGCCGAAGGTAGCGTCGCCGTAGCCTTCGATTACGCCAGCAGCAGCCAGCTTGTTGATGCTGTCATATGCCCAGTGGCCAGCCGGTACATCAGAGAAGGGGTTAGCAGCGTAAGCGGAAGCGGTTACGCCCAGAGCCATTGCCATTGCGAGAACTAAAGATTTCTTCATTTTCTTTTCCTCCCTCGGAAATCGGTAGTAAAATCAACTACCATAATTTTATTTTTACAAATCACCGTGCAGGGAGTCAGCAATGCTTCTGCTCAAGAGTTGCCTTGTTTCCTCTGTGCTCTACATCAAGCATCCCAGTATTGGCAATTTATAAAGCTAGATTCAAGCGGCAAGAGGAGGAATCACAAGACGCAAAAATCCTTAGTTAAAACATCTTGTAAACTCTTGCCGTTGATGCTATTATATCACGTTTGTCCCCCCCGACAAGCCTTTTTGTTAGAAAAATTTTCACTTTTTGCGAGCTTTTCGGGGAATACGTTCTACTTCATGCCGAGGTCTGGTAGGCGTGAATTTTTTCTTAAGCAGAGTAAGGCCGAAAGAGAAAAGTTGTAGAGCAACACGCGCAGCAAAAAAGCTGGCTCGGCTTTTGTTGAGGTAAGATAACGTAACCTTTTTTGCAGAGGGTGTTATCTTACCTCTTTTTGATGTATGTTAGATAGCATAACTCTTTACGTCGGCTCCAATCTGTCTGAAATAGGAGATACTTTCAGTAGGCTTGTCGCCTGTATCAACTCTGCCGACAAAGCTATAAAAGATTTCGATTTTGCGGGTGTTCGTTTCCTTATCCAGTTCGTGAATAAGAATGCGGTCAATAAATTCATGGACGTTTTCGTAGGTCAGTTCGGTAATGGCGGTGTATTTGCGTACCAGTGCGACAAACCTTTTCACGTCCGCGCTGCGCTCGGTGGCGTTGTCAATTTCCTGTGACAGTTCCGCAATCCTCCGGGTCAGCGTCTTTTTTTCTTCGTCATAGCCGGAAGTCAGAAAAGCAAATTGTTCATCTGAAAGTTTCCCTAAAGCGTTGTCCTCATAGAGCTTGCGGAACAAGATATTCAGCTCGCTAATCCGGCTCTGCGCCTTGTCAAGCTCTTTCCGTTGCTGCGTCAGCGTCTTTTGTACTGCCTTTGCGCTGCACTCGTTGGCGGTTTCGATAAACTCCTGTTCATGCTCTTTCACATAGGACAATACCCTTTGTAAATCGGCAAGGACAAGTTCTTTAAGGACGCTCTTTCGGATATAATGGGTAGTGCAAAGCTCGCCAGTCCTTATCCTGTTTCGATACTTGCCGCAAGTGTAGGCGTGTTTGCGTTCCAGTGTCCCGGCTCCCTGTTGCAGATACATTTTATAGCCGCAGTCCCCGCAAAAGAGAAGCCCCGAAAAAATGTCAATTTCATCAACCTTTGTAGGGCGGTGTTTGGTGGCAATCCGTTTCTGTGCAAGCTCAAAGGTTTCTTCATCAATCAAGGGTTCGTGTGTGTTGGGGAAGAAGTAACGCTTTTCCTCCGGGTTCTTCTTCGTCTTTTTCGATTTGTAAGATACCTTATAGCTCTTGCCTGTAATGGTATGCCCCAAATACTCTTTACGCGCCAGAATGTCATAGAGCGTCTTATCCGGCCAGTTGTAAATACAATTCGGGTGTGGGCGGGGGTGCCTGTGGCTTCCTGTGCGCCTGTACTGCAATTCTGCAACAGTCAATACCTCATGTTCCCGTAGCCAGTTCTGGATTTCGCAGATACGGTCGCCGCGCACATACATAGCGAAAATCTGTTTTACAATGTGCGCCGTTTCCGGGTCGGGCAATAGATGATTGCGGTCGTTGGGGTCAGCTATGTACCCATAAGGCACTTGCCCGTTGACGCGCTCGCCTTTCTGCGCCTTTGCCTGTTTGACAGCCCGGATTTTCTTTGAAGTGTCGCGGGCGTAAAACTCGTTGAACCAGTTCCGCAGAGGGGTAAACTCGTTATCTTCCCTTGCTGTGTCTACACCGTCGTTAATGGCAATGTAGCGCACTTCATATTCGGGAAAAACAATCTCTATCAGCTCCCCGGTTTTCAGATAATTACGTCCCAGACGGGAGAGGTCTTTTGTTATGACGGTCGCCACGTTCCCGGCTTCAACTTCGTGCAGCATGGCTTGAAGCCCCTCACGCTCAAAGCTCACGCCGGAAAATCCGTCGTCTACGAAAAAGCGCGTGTTGAAAAAGTGGTGTTCGTCAGCATACTTTTGTAAAATCATCTTTTGGTTCTGTATGCTCTCGCTTTCCCCGGCCTGCATATCTTCCTGGCTCAATCTGCAATATAAAGCGGTAATCTTGTCTGTCTGTAACATTTTGTCCTCCTTTCCGACGACAGACAAGCATGGCATTTGTACTGTCTATATTATACCACATACCGCTGCCTGTGTCATGTATAAAATGTGAAGAAACGCCCTATTTCCGGGCGTTTGCGGGGTTCAGTTCCATGTCTTTGCGAATGAGTTTTTTTATCTTTTTATCCAGTGTGTCCGTTGCGCGTTCACTTGCGGACGAACATACAAGGTAAGTAACTTTTCCTATTTTATGCTCCGTTGTGGTAACGGGCGTTTGGTTTTGCGTCAAAGAAAATCCCCCTTTCTTTCGCAAACATATAATACAGTCTATGAATAGCAGCAAGTCCACTATTCAATAAAACAAAGGCTTTAATCGGACGGTTATTAGCATAACCTCATGGGAATTTCACCCCGGCATGGTTCTCATGCAGCCCTACCCATTGCCTGCGACGCTCTTAACGCTCGGACTGTGGCTGTAAGGAAGTATCATTGTATATTCTGCGTGTCGTCGCCCGCAAGCCGCTACACTTGCTTTCCGGCGCGGTGTTGGTCGCTCGGCTGTCCGGGCGGGGATAACCTCACCCGGATAGCGTCATGGCGCACCCGCCGTATGGCTCGGCGCAAAAGGAACGTATCCGATTTGCCCTATGCTGCGCCGCCGTTATCTTGCGCCGCTTTCTTTGTCAAGGTTCAGAATGGCTTTGCTGCCGCGTCAGCAGCGGAACGGAAAAGGGGGAGAGAGAAAGCGTCCCGCCGCCGCTGCGGTTTATTCCTCTGCCTTAAAGGTGAGGACAGCCATCATCAGTTTTGCTTGCAGCCGTTCCCGAATGTCGTGGTCTACGCCGAAATAGACATTCCCGCGCTCGTCGTACAGCTTCCGCATGGAGAGGCGGGCTATGTAGCCGCTGAAATGCTGCAAGACAATCTTCATAGCGTCCGGGTCGCCCTTTGTCGCTACCACAATGACAGGATAGGGAACAAGGGCATTTTCCGGGTAGCCGGGTTCGTTACCATTCGTCCCATTCATCAGCATTTTCCTCCAGATATTTTCTTAATCTCTCAAAAGAGCTTGTCCGCCTGTACTGTATCGTGCTTCTCGACGTATTGAACAGTTCCGCAATCTCGGTATCGTTCATTCCCTCGAAGTAATACAGCAGTATGGCTTTGCGCTTTTCTTCCGGCAAAGTACGGATTGCTTCAAGAAGCAGCTTTGGCGTGATTTTCTTCCCGGCTTTCTCAAAGACGGTTTCAACAGTTTCCCGTTTGAAATATTCATCAAACGTATGAAGCTGTCGCGCTTCGTCTAAGGTCATGTCGGAAAAGGTCACTTCCTTTGCCCTGTGTCTGCGAAGCTCTCTATGAGTGTCGCACGCTTCATTGTGAAGTACCGTATTACAAAACTTCTGAAAAGCACACTGTTTGTAAAACTCCCTGCTGTTAGGTTCCACATTCTCACCTCCTTTCTCGTTGGAAAGTTGGTGGTGCTTCCCCCTTTTCGCGGGGCAATACGGCGGTTTTCAAAAACGCCGAAGATTTTTTGAAATTTCTTCAAAAAATTTTTTGAGCAGCAAAATGCGCCTGTCCGAAAAGCCCGGACAGGCGCATTGGTATTGTGAGTAGTATTTAGATGATTAGACAGTTCATATATACAAGCGTAATTTCCCCCGGTGGTGGTCGGGCTTTTTTTGATGTGTCAATGACCGTCGGATTTTGTCGATATGGTATGTGCTTCATGGCGGCTACCTCCTTTAGCCGCCGCTTTTAACAGTGATACCGCGTCATTTCTTGAGAAGATAAAAAGAAACGGCGGCTTTGATTTTTCAAAGCTGCTGCGGAAATCAAAGAACGACAAGCAACAGTTCTGATTTTGCTCCAATATGGTTATTGGGGGCACAAATTAAATCAAAAAAGAGCCGATAACAGCAGTATTTCAAACTGCATATTATCGGCTCTGCGTCTGTGCGTCTGGCTCTTTTAATTAAATTATTTTTGTTGTTTTTTGGCTTTATTATATGTATTAGCTAACTGTCCACAAGCTGCTTTAATCTCTCTACCATGAGAAACTCTCATGGTAACTTCAAGTCCTGTTTGCTCTAATTGATGTTTGAACGCAACCATTTCTTGTTTTTGTGGTGCTCTAATTTTTGAATTACTCGTCGGGTTGTATTGCAGCACGTTAATCATAACATTTTTGCCCTTAAACCATTTTGCAAGTTGCCTTATATCTGAGGAACGGTCATTTATACCTGGTAAAAGCAAATACGCAAATACCACTTTTCGATTATGCCTTTGTGAATAGGACAATGCTTGCTTAACAACATCTTCAATAGCGTACATGTGCATATGAGGAATGATACAGTTTCTCACAGCCTGTGTTGCTGCATGTAAAGATATTGTCAACTGAATTTTTAGATGTTCTTCGCGCAATTTTTTTAATTGATTAACTGGACCAACTGTTGATATGGTAATGCCGTCGGTTGGAAAGTTAAGTCCATTTCTATCTCGAAGAATATGGATTGCTGCAATCAAGTTGTCGTAATTGAATAAAGGTTCTCCCATTCCCATAAAAACGATACGATTTACTTTTTGACGTATCAATATGACCTGCTGCACAATTTCAGACGGTGTTAGATTACGAACGAAACCATTGCGTCCGGACTCACAAAAAATACAGCCAACAGAACAACCAACTTGCGTACTTACGCAAACAGTCCCACCATCTCGCCGTTTAATAAAAACCGTTTCGATATACCTGTTGTCTTTCAATTCATAAACATACTTTTCAGTATCGCTACTTTTATAGACTTTTTTTGTTGATATTGATAGATTTTTTTTGTGAAATGGCTGTTTATACAATTTCGCATATAAGGCTCTTGCTTTATCCTCTCCAATTACTTCCGACATTTCTTTGTAAGTAAATCCGTATGGGTCATTCAATATTTCCGTAGGTGTACTTTTAGGTAAGTGTTTCATTTAATATCCTTCCTTTTCAAAATTAAAAAGTTTGTTTTTCAGAGTTTTTGATTATGATTTCTAATTTTTCAACATCAACGATATGTGTTAATTTACATTTAGGGCAGAAAAGAGGAAAATTTCTTAATACCGTATTATAAAATACTTGAACCCTCGTCTTTCCGTTACAAATTGGACATTTTATCCAATATTTTTCAAGCATAATATTTCTCCTTTTGCGCAAAAAAATACAGGTCAATTCTCAACATGAGCATTGACCTGCATTTATACATATAACACTACAACAAAATTAAGGCATAGTTTTTATACTATGTCTATACATCGTTAGTTTTGTTGTATAGCATACGCAAAATAAGCATGACAAAAAAGCCCATATTGAAAATGGGAAAAATCTTTTTTAATTTCAATGCTTATCGAATACGCATGCTATGTAACATAAACATTTCCCCCCTTTTAATAATACTATACAAAAAAAGCGGCTAGTTGTCAACATATACATATGAATTATTTTAGTCAACTGATAGAACAGTGTAGACATATCCAAGAGGAAAGGTGAACAGTAAAATGTAATAGGGTGAATAATTATGGCAAAAAGACCAGTACCGAAATACGACTTCAAGGCTTTTGGGGCAGCGATAAAGGCGGCGCGGACAGGGCGCAAGGAGAGCCGCAAGAAAGTAAGCGACGAAATGTTTATCTCGCCGCGTTACCTTGCGAACATTGAGAACAAGGGGCAGCACCCAAGTTTACAGATTTTCTTTGAGCTTATGCTCCGCTACAATATATCCGTAGACCAGTTCCTTTTGGAAACGCCGCCGGAGAAGAACACGCAGCGGCGGCAGCTCGACGCGCTTCTTGACGGTATGAGCGATACAGGCATACGGATTGTGACCGCAACGGCAAAAGAGATTTCCGAAGTCGAAAAAGAGGGCGAATAGGAATGTCCGGCTTAAAACTGAACAGGATTTAGAAAGCGTTGCAATCTTTTTTGAATTGCAGCGTTTTTCTTTTGCGGAAGTTTGGCAAAATAGCTTTTTCTCCGTAGTAAGGGATAAGGGCATAAGGGATAAAAACATTCGTAGCAAGCATAGGAAGCGGGTACCCACTTCCGTATTTTCGCCCTCCCGCGCTGCGGCGCGTCGGTTGAAAATGGCTTGTTGGGAAGTGTCCCAAACCCTCGGAACGGAAAGGAAAGGAGCGAAGCAATGGACGGACGGAAAAGGACGGTGCAAATCAAATTCAGAGTGACGGAAGCGGAACGGGATTTAATACTGGAAAAAATGAAGCTCGTACCCACCCGGAACATGGCGGCGTATCTGCGGAAGATTGCCATTGACGGGTATATCATTCAGATAGACCACGCCGATATAAAGGCAATGACCGCAGAGATACAGAAAATCGGTGTCAACGTCAACCAGATAGCCCGCCGCGTGAACGCGGCGGGGAACGCATACCAAGAGGACATAGAGGAAATAAAGGGGGTGCTTGCGGAGATATGGCGGTTACAAAGATTAAGCCTGTTAAAAGCACCCTAAGCAAAGCCCTTGACTATATCGAAAACCCGGACAAGACGGACGGGAAAATGCTCATATCCTCTTTCGGCTGCTCCTATGAAACGGCAGACATTGAGTTCGGCTATACCCTCTCGCAAGCACTGGATAAGGGCAGCAATTTAGCCTTTCACTTGATACAGTCCTTTGCGCCGGGGGAAGTGGACTATGAGAAAGCCCACGAAATCGGGAAGCAGCTTGCCGACGCGGTGACAAAGGGGCAGCATGAATATGTTGTGACGACGCACATTGACAAGGGGCATATCCATAACCACGTCATTTTTTGCGCGGTGAATTTTGTAGACCATCACAAATACAATTCCAACAAAAGGAGCTATTACGGCATACGGAACATGAGCGACAAGCTGTGCCGGGAAAATGGCTTGTCCGTCGTCGTCCCCGGCAAGGGCAGCAAGGGAAAGAGCTATGCGGAGTACCAGGCAGAAAAGACGGGTACAAGTTGGAAAGGCAAGCTAAAGATTGCCGTTGACGCGCTTATCCCCCAAGTTTCCAGTTTTGAGGAATTGCTAACGCGGTTACAGGCGGCGGGCTATGAGATAAAGCCGGGGAAATATGTTTCATGCCGCGCCCCCGGACAGGAACGCTTCACCCGCCTAAAAACCCTCGGCGCAGACTATACAGAGGAAGCCATAAGGGAACGGATAGCGGGCAGACGGGCAAAGGCGGCGAAAGCCCCCAGAGAGCAGCGCGACGTTTCGCTGCTTATCGACATTGAGAACAGTATCAAGGCGGCGCAGAGTAAGGGCTATGAACAGTGGGCGAAAATCCACAATCTGAAACAGGCAGCTAAAACCATGAATTTCTTGACGGAACACAAGATTGAACAGTACGCGGATTTAGTCAGCCGGATTGAGGAAATGTCAGCGGAAAGCGGACAGGCGGCAGACGCATTGAAGAACGCGGAAAAGCGGCTTGCGGACATGGCGGTGCTTATCAAGAATGTTTCCACCTACCAAAAGACAAAGCCCGTCTATGACGCATACCGCAAGGCAAGGAACAGGGAGAAGTACCGCGCCGGACAGGAACAGGCGATTATCCTACATGAAGCCGCCGCAAGGTCGTTGAAAGCGGCGGGCATTGCAAAGCTCCCGAACCTTGCCGCGCTGCAATCGGAGTATGAAGCCCTCCAAGCGCAGAAAGAAGCCCTTTACGCCGACTATGGGAAGCTGAAAAAGAAAGTCCGGGAATATGATATTATCAAGCAGAACATTGACAGCATTTTACAGGCAGACAGGCAGCCGGAACGTGAAAAGGGAACAGAGCGCGGATAAGGATAGCAAAATCCCCGCCGCTGTGCTATGATAAGGCTATCAAATACAGACAGGAGCGTTGAAGCATGGAAAACCAGAAAATGCCGGAATATGAAACCATACGCGCCGCCGTTGCCGGGGAAAAATGGGCGGTGGAGAAAGTCGTGGAGTGCTACAAGGACGAAATCGACAGGCTATCGACGGTAGCGGTCAGACAGCCGGACGGAAGCACGAAACAGGAAATCAACGAAGATATGCGCCAGTCTATCACAAAGAAGCTGATAGAAGCCCTCCCGCAGTTCCCACTTGAAGAAATGGAAAAGGGAAATGTCAGATAGGCAAAAAAAGAACAGGACGCGGAAGCCGGTATATGACTTCCGCGCCCTGTCTTTTTATGGGTGCTGTTTTCGTGAATGTTACGCAGTAGAACGCCATTTTCGGGGATAAAGGTATAAAGTATCGCCTATCCGATTTTCACGCCCGGAAAGCCCTGTAAATCAAGGGATTTTCCGCGCCTACTGCGTAACAGGGGTGCGTCTTTTCCTCATGCGCTCGGCGGCTTGTCTGCGGGTGATACGCTTCCGGCAGACGGGGCAGTATTTGACACTGTTAGAGGTTGACGCAAAGAACGCGCCGCACTCGGTACATTTCTTCTTATCCCCTGTCTGGTAAAGCTCCGCATAGAGCAGCCTGTCGGCGGGAAGCACCGCAACCCGGAACCACTTGCAGAGAAGCGAATAGGAAATGAGCTGCGGACATACGCATTCGTCTCCGTCGTCCAGTAAGATACAGTTCCCGTTATCATAGTTGCAGCACGTCCGGCGCACAAGGGCGTTGACTTTCCGGCTCTGGGGCGGCGTCAGCCGCTTAACCCCGTTCATACTTCATCAGCGGCGTAAATGGGAAGCTCTGCAAATTCCGCTTCGGTCAAAGCGTCCACTTTGGAAAGGGTGCGCTTTGCAAGCTCCCGCATATCCGCGTCCATGTAGGGCAGCGCGGCGTTGACATTCTCAATCAAAGCCCGCTTGCCGCCCTCGTTGTAAATGCTCAAAAGGTTTGTTTCTTCAACAGTCAGTCTAATCATGCTCATACCTCCATATCGTGATTTTTTGTTTTTGCCGCCGCCTTTTTCGGGGCGGTCTTTGCCTTGTCTGCTTTAAGCTGCGCCCGGATAGAGGGGCGGGGCTTCCTTATCTCCCTGTCCCGGTTCTCCCCCTTGTCAATCAGCGCATACGTCCCATGTCTGCCCTCGATTTTGGAAAAGGAAAGAGTCTTATAGGGCAGCATGGAGAAAAGGCGGTCAGTGTCCTTTGTGGCTGCAAGCCGCATGAACGCCGGGGAAAGCTCTGCCATGAAATGGGTCTTGTTCGGGCTATTCGGCTCATAGTGCCGCTTCATTTCCCGCACAATGCGCCGCGCTTCCGTTTCAATCAGCCCGTCCCGCAAGGCTGTGATATGCGCCTTGAAGTCCCCCGGTGGAAGCTGCTCCCGGCTGCGCCGTTCTTCCTGTAAGAGTGATTGCAGCGCGTCCGGGTCGTCGGGTAGGGCTTCAAAGCGTTCAAACTTCCCAAGCTGCGGGTCTGGGTTGCCGTTGAAGAACCGTCCGGCGGGTATCTCCCTTTCCCCTCGCTCATAAATCAGCTTCACCGTATCGGCGGGCAGTTCCTTTTCCTTGACGCGCTCATAATGTTTAGCGTAGTCCAGTTCGTACAGATTGCCCTTAATTTTCCCGCGCTCCTTTCCCGTCAGCTCGATTGCATAGGCAAGGACGCGGTCGCTTGTCTGCTCCATGTAGAAACGCCATGTGTTGTGGGGCGCGGTGTCTTTGAGGAAAACGTCGCGCTCCCGGAAACAGTGCGTCCCGGACGGGCGGCAGAACCACAAAAGGGTCTTGTCCTCCCTGTTGGGGCTTGCCGCCGCCTTTGCGATAATCTCTTTGTCAATGTCTAAGTCGCTCTGGTAAAAGCCTGTGTTCTGCTTCATAATCGCTTCAAGGGAAGCGAACAAATCCACGTTTTCAAATTTACTCTGTTCCGGCATGGGTCAGCTCCTTTCCAAGTCCTGTGACTTCTGCTTTGCGTTTTTCTTCTGCGCCTTTTCCTTGTCGGCTCTAAGCTGCGCCCGGATAGAGGGCTTTTTTTCCGGCTTCGCTCCCTTGCCGCGCTCCTTGTCGGCTTTGACAGCGTTAGCCAGGTCAACAAGGGAAATCTGCTCGCCCGCCTTTACCTTTGCTTCCAGTTCGTCAACGGTGGGGGTGTTGTTGATGATACCGTCAATCATGTTTCCGTTCTGCTCTATGGTCTGCTCGGCGGTTTTCAAGGGATTGTCCCGCTGCGCCTGTTCTGCGGCAACGGCAAACGCCCGCGTCCCATTCCCCATAATCAGATACTTTCCGTCGTCCGACTGGTGGTGAAAGCCATATCCGGCGGCTTCTATCTGCTCCCGGCTCATAGCGGTTACATGGAAAGTCCCTCTCGGTGTTTTGACAGTTTCGCCCGTTTCCAAGTCGTCCGGGGTAAGCTGCTTCTGCTCCTGTAAAAACTCCGGCACTTCCCGGAAACCTACACTGTCAACGAAATGCGCCGCGTCCTGTCCGTCCTGATGAAGCACTACCACGTCCGAAACGGAAAGGCTGTGTCCCTTAAAATCTTTGGGGTGGTCGATATTGAAACGGGTGTAAATATCTTCAAGGGAAGTTTCCGGCGCAAGGGGCGCGGAATAGACAAGCTCATAGTTCGCCCTGTCAACCACATTTCCCGCCGCCTGCAGGCGGTCGTATGGCTCAAAGCGGAAATCCCTTGTTTCGTCCCCGCCTTTTATCTGGTAAATGGAAAAGGTGTCTTTGTCCTGTCCGGCGGTCTGCGCCGTTTCCTGTGCCTTTGCGTAAAGCTGCTTTACGTCGCCCTCGGTCAGCCCGCCGCTTTTGAGCTGCCCCATAAGCTCGCGGCATTTCTCCGGCGTTCCCGTATAAAGCACGTCGCCCATTTTCGCCCGCCCGTTCTCCTGTGTCACATAGGCTTGCAAGAGGTGGCTGTTTTCCGGGCTGTCGCCGTAAGGGTTCCGGCGCATCTTGTAAATCGTTTCCGGGGTAAAGGCTTCTTTCGGGGCTGCGCCCGCCTTTTCCTGTGCGCCGGATTTTCCCGGTGCGGCTGCTTCCGGCTTCTCTTTCCCGGCTGTATCTGCCTTTGCCGGGGCTTCCGGCTGCGGCTGTTCTTTCGGGGCTGCCTTTTCCTCTCTGGTGGGCTGCTCCTGTCCGGCGGTCTGCTCCTTGTCCTGTGCCTTTTGCAGCTCCGCAAGATTTTCGTCTATGGAATTGATAATCTCGGCGGCTGCGCTGCGTATCGTTTCAAGGGAGCTTTTCAGCTCGGACAGCTCCCGCCCGCTGCTCCACCCGGCGACATAGCCGAAAGAGTAGTCCGACGTGTCAAGCCCGTAATGTTGGCAGACAGTATAGGCGACGCTTTCCGCTTCGACTTCGCGGGTGCGGCGGTCAACGTGGGGCTGCTGCTCGTCCTTTGGCGCGTTGAGGTCAATGTCGTGCAGCTTCGCATGGGCGATTTCGTGAATGGCGGTCTTTAAGGTCTGTAATTCGCTCATGCCCTCGTTGATAGCAATGCGCTTGTCCTCCAAGTGGTAGTAGCCATGAGAGCCGCCCTCGATATTCTCAAAGGCGATAGGAACGGGGGAAGTCTTTTCAAGGGCTGCGAAAAAATCCTTGTAGCGGTCAACGTCGCCCGTCAGCTCGTCAACGGCAATATCCGGCAGCTCCTTTCCCTCGGTCTGGGAAACGTCAAAGACGGATACCACCTTGTAGGCGGGTATGGTGACTTCCTTTTCCTCGGTGACGGGCTTTCCATCCTTGCCGATTATGGGCTTCTGTGTGTGCGGGTCGATTTTCTGCATTTCCTGTTTGATTTTATAGGGCGACGGGGCAATGATTTTAATTCCCTTTTGCCCTTTCATCACGTTTCGCTCAAAGTTATTCTTCCAAGCGGAAAAGCCCGCCACAAGGGAAGCGTCCGGCTTCTGCATGGCGATAAGGACGGTGTTTCGGAAGCTGTAATTATGGAATTTTGACATGACTTTCAGATATTCCTTGTAACGCTCGCTGTCAAAGAGTTCCGCAATACCCTGTTCCAGACGGTCGGTAATCTCTTTTAATTTCTCGGCGGGCTTCTCGCTCGTCAGCACGATAGGGATAACCGGGCGCGGCTCCTGTGGCTGCTCTGCGGTCTGCGCGGTTCTCTGCCCCGGCGCGGCTGCGTCAAAATCTGCTTTTTCCGGGTCGGGGCGTGACCGCTGCGGGGGCTGCGGCGTTACCCGGTATTCCTGTGGAACGTCGCGCCCGTCGTACCATTCTGTAAAGGTGTTGCGGTTGTTGTAGATATAGCCCTTTTCGGTAAACATACCGTCGTCGTTAATGGAAGCGTCGCGCCCGTATTCCTCATACATGAAATACTTTTTCGCTTCTTCGGGCAGTTCGGGTTCTTCCAGTTCATCAACCAGATAACGCCCGTATTCTTCTTCATTGTGGACGGACGGATAAATCCAGTAGCAGTCAAGGTTTTGTGCAAGGTTGATGATGTCCTGTAAGCTGTCGGCATGGTCGCCGTATTCAATGGCTGCAATGAATTTCTCCCGGTCGTCGTCAAACTGCATTTCCAAGAGCTTCCCTAAATAGTTCAGCTCGTCGGGGTGGGAATACTCGCTTAAATGTTCCGCCAAGCCGGGGATAGGGGATTGAAATTCTGTGAAATGCCATTCCTCGTAATGCTTGAAGTCAATCCCGATACGGTCAAAGACTTCTTTCAGATGTTCGGCAGTCGTGGGGAACGTCACCCATTCGCCCGCGGGTCTGCCCTCGGTGTACTTCCCAAGATTGGAAAGATAGCCGCTTAAAATCGGTTCTGCCATTTGTTCGCTCCTTTCTTTTTCAATCATGCGGTGCATAAGCTCAAAATCCTCAATGCTCATGCTCCCGTCAAATACATAGGGGTTAAAATCCTCTCCGTCCCGGTAGGGCTTTTCGGAAAAGGGAAGCCCCGCTTCATGGGCGGCTGCCCTCGCTTCCTCGATAACCTCCGGGGGAAGCCTGTCGTCATGCGCCCCGATAAAACCGTCAATGTCGTTCATGCTGTTTTCGTAGTGGTAGCGCACTCCGGCGGTCAGCTCGTCAAGGCTCATGTCCTCGCCTAAATGCCCGCAGTAATAGCCGTTTAGGATAACGGCGGCGGGGTCGGTGCTTTTGATTTCCTCTAACCGGCTCCTGTCCTCCGGGTAGAGGGTGTCGTCCATATCAAGATGAAAATATTCCGCGTTCCATGAACGCCCCTGTTTCCAGAACGCCACCCATGCGATACCGTCCCTAAGCTCGTCTTGATAGTCCTTTACGGTGTCCCGTAAACTTGCCATAGTGAAAAACCTCCTTTCTTTGGGGCAGCGTCACAAGCTGCATTTTTGGGCTGCATGGTCTACTACGGGTACGCCCGCATTTCTGCCAAAGATTTCTCAAAAATTTTTAGAGGGTGAAGCCCTCCGCAAAAGAGGGTTTGGGAAACTTCCCAACAAGCAAAATCCCCGTCCGGCGCGTCAGCGTCGCAACGGGGATTTACGGAAGTGGGTACCCGCTTCCTATGCTTGCTATTCAAGTTTTTAGTTCTTCTGTACTTCGATACGGTAGTTGACGTATTTCCCGCCAGTGTCAGCCAGAACGATAGTTCCGTCATAGGTCTTGCCTGTTTTCGGGGAATAGAGCTTCTTCACATTCACTTTGCCGGATTTAAGGAGCGCGGCGGCAATCTTCGCGGAAAAAGCGGTCTTGCGTTCCTCGAAAAAGCGGTCATTCTTCCACATGACAAAGGCACATTCTTTGTTGCTGCAATAATAGTTTTTCTTCCCCTCATGGACGGGGGAACCGCAACGGGGGCATTTGCCGACAGAGGGCTTTTCCTCCCGGAACAAATCCTTTTTCCCGTCCAGTGCTGCGGCGTGTGTCTGCACAAGCTCCCGCGCCATAGCTTCAATGCCGGACAGAAATTCGCCGGGGTCTGCGGCTCCCTTTGCTATCTGCGTCAGATTGTTTTCCCATTCTGCGGTAAGCTGCGGGGAAGTGAGCATATCCGGCAAGACTGATATAAGGGCGGCTCCGTTCTGCGTGGGGATAAGCTGCTTCCCCTTGCGCTCTGCAAAGCCGCCCTTTACCAGTTTTTCAATGACGGCGGCGCGGGTGGCGGGAGTGCCAAGCCCCCGGCGTTCCGCGTCCGGGTCGGTGTCCCCGTTCCCGGCTCGCTCCATAGCAGAGAGAAGCGACGCTTCGCTGTGGGGCTTCGGCGGCGTTGTGGTATGCTCCGTTACTTTTGCGGCGGGGTTAGGAAAGTTCTGTCCCTCGGAAAGCTCCGGCAGCGTCACGCCCTCATTTTCCCCGTCCTCTGCTTCGGGCTTATCTTTCAGCGTCGCCCGGTATCTGCGTTCAAGCTCTTTCCAACCCTCCGCAAGTACGGTCTTTCCCCTTGCGGTGAAGTCTGTCCCGGCGCATGAGAAAACCGCCGTAACCGCTTCATAAATATGCGGCTCGGCGGTGGCAAAAAGCAGACGCGCCCCCGCAAGGGTAAGGATATTCTTCTCGCTTTCCGGCAGCGCGTCCGGGTCAGCCTTTGCAAGCTCCATAGTGGGAATGATTGCGTGGTGGTCTGATACTTTCTTGCTGTCTAATACCTTTGCAATCTCCGGCGTGAAGTCCGCGCCCGCCATAAAGGGGAGCTTTTCGCAAAGCAGCGCGATAATGTCCGCTGCGGTGCCGCCCATGTCGTCAGTAAGAAAGCTGCTGTCCGTCCTCGGATAAGTAAGGAGCCGCTTTTCATAAAGGGATTGTGCAAGGTCAAGGGTCTGCTTTGCGGTGTAACCGAAAATGCGGTTCGTTTCCCGCTGCAAAGAGGTAAGGTCAAAGAGCTTTGGCGGGGCTGCGGTTTTCTTCTCTCTGGTAAGGGAAACGCATACCGCCTTTCCCGCTTCGCAAGCCCCTTTCAGCGCGTCGGCTTCTGCCTTGTCCGAAATCCTTTCGCTTGCCGCGTCCGCGCCGGATAAATCAAGGCGAACATGATAATATTTTTCTTTCTGGAAATGGGAGATAGCCGCGTCCCGGTCGGTGAGCATTTTTAAGGTCGGGGTCTGGACGCGCCCCACGTTCAAGGTCTTTCCATACAGGCAGGAGAAAAGCCGGGTGGCGTTAATGCCGATAAGCCAGTCAGCCTTTGCGCGGCAGAGGGCGGACGCAAAGAGCGCGCCATAGTCCCGCCCGTCTTTGAGGGAAGCAAAGCCCGCCTTAATCGCCCCGTCCTCCATTGAAGAAATCCACAAGCGGCGCATGGGCTTCTTGCAGCCCGCCACTTCGTAGACAAAGCGGAAAATCAATTCACCCTCGCGCCCCGCGTCACACGCATTTACCACTTCGGAAACGTCGGCGCGGTGCATAAGCTCTTTAATGGTTTTGAATTGCTTCCCCTTGTCCGGGTCAACGGCGTACTGCCATTCCTCCGGCAGAATGGGTAAGCTGTCAAAACTCCATTTTTTATATTGCTCCCCGTAGGCGGCAGCTTCCGCAAGCTGTACCAAATGCCCGACGCACCATGAAATGAGGTAGCCGCCGCCCTCGATATACCCGTCCTGTTTCCCCTTAATGCCAAGCGCGGCGGCGATAGTCTGCGCCATGCTCGGCTTTTCTGCAATCACAAGTCTAAATGCCATGAAAAAATCCTCCTTTCAGCGTTCCGGCGCGGTGTGCTTCTTCTCCTGTGCCTGTTTCAGACAATAGCCGATACAGGGGGATTGCGCCTTATAAGGGCAACGCATACACGCCGGGGATTTTGGAACGGGCGGCGCACTGTCACGCCGCCCGGTGGGTCTTTGTACCATCATTTTTTCTAAAGGGTTTTCGGTGAAAAGCGTCATGCTTCCTCGTCCTCCTGTTCTTCATCAGAAAGCCCGTCCCCCTCGTCCTCGTCGTAATCGTCAAAATCGAAATCTTCAAGGTCGGTGTCGCCCTTGACGTTCTGCTTTGGCTTCATAAACTTAAAATAATAGAACGCGCCCCCGCCGCCAAGAAGTGCCACGACAAGGAAAAGCACAAGCCC
>ERZ1026901.213-NODE-213-length-50970-cov-17.279741_pt1 | contig 50970 bp, 44 predicted proteins | sample MGYA00380179_ERZ1026901 | MGnify/ENA primary metagenome ERZ1026901 (study PRJEB33269, sample SAMEA4719815) | human gut metagenome | biome: human-associated habitat; feature: organic feature; material: feces | place: Cameroon | collected 2013-10 ... | reverse complement strand
CCCCGAGATTACAAATCACGTGCTCTGGCCAACTGAGCTAAAGAGGCGGGGTGGGTAAGCTAACTGTATCGCGCCGCTACAACCAACTACCTTTGCTGCGGTCAAGCCCTGGAGGATTCGAAGGGAGCTGGCCGTACAGCACTTACCCATATAAAAATACTCAACTTGCATGCAAGCCTTTCTTTTTTGCGAGTGCAAAGGTATAGCTTTTTCTGATATAAACAAAATAAAAATGATTTTTTCTTGTTATTCTATCATTTATCAGCTATTCTTTGAAAAGTTCACGCGATGAAGTATTCTCACACTCCTTATATAATGAATAAGAACGTCTAGACTAAGAAGCATCATTGCCTCTACTTGCGGATTTAAGGAACATTACTTCTCAAACAAGCATTCCCTCTTCCATAATTAGAAATTCAAGTTTAGGCCAAGCGAAAGAAGTTCATAAAATTCAAAATTCGACTGATCATCCTTTCTTGTACGACTATCGTCGAAACGCGGATAGAGGAAGAGTTTAGTGGAAAGATAGCGATTGATTGCGAGATTGAACGTATTTTCCCACTCTATTTGCGTAGACGAATAATCAGTAAAGAAATAGATACGTCCAGACCAACTAATATTTTTCACAATGTTCCAATTATAGTTCATTGTGATATTCGAACCATACTCCCATTTTGCATGCTTCCCTTCGTCTAGTCCGAAGGAGGTTACAAGCGAAGAACGATCCACATATTTCAGTTTCAAAGCCAATGGCGAAAGTGTGGCATTGATTTTAAAGCGATTATTGCGCGTAGTTTGCTGATAATCCATACCTAGCGAGAGCAACGACTCAAAGGGCGACATAAAGTCTGAGTATACTCGTTCATCGTTTGCCTTGTAACCCTTAAAGAATTGCGTCCAACTCTGCAACATAGCCGTATAATACCAATGTTTCACAGCTCGATAACCTAATTTATTTGTCAAACGGAGTAAGTCGGAATTGGTTTTATATTTATGTTTCTCGTCGTTGTGCGACGTTTGAAAGCCTAGTTTCATTTCCAATTTATTATCAAACGTGAGTCGACGTTGATTGTTATAATTCGCTTCTATCACTGTAGCTGCTAGCAATGCGTTATGACTTTCTCCTCCCTTATACCAATTATCACTCACATAGTTTTGTGTAAACTGCAATGAGAAATTAGTCTTGAAAGTCCAAAAGTTTGGACGCCTTACAACGATTCCCAAATCTTCTTCCATTGGGATGTTCACGTTTGCTTGCTCCTGTTTGCTATCGCCATAGCGCTGCGTAAGAGTTTGCATTGGAGGAAGCTCCTTGGAGGGTGTATACCGTGAAGTCTTCACTGCGTCAAGACTCAGCACCTCTGAGGGATGATACAAACAACCATTCACAAGAAGTGCGTCAGTCAATCCTAACACCTCACATATGGAAGCAGACAAATAGCCAGAATCCACAGACTGCGTATTTCGCTCGGGGAGAGCAAACAGCCGGTTTGTGATTTGCGGATAGAGAGCAGGACGTCCCATTAGGGCAAACAAATAAGGATTAGGCACAGAATCATGGATTCCTTGACGCACACTATATTTGCGCGCCAAGGAGTCGAGTTTTTGACTCGCATGTTTTATCAGTTCAATCGATTTATCAACATGCGTTTCATGTTGCGTACGACGATTCGAGGGCTGCGCGCTTGCCGACAGAGAAATAATCAGCATAACCAACGCTGCGCCCCATATTTTATATAGAGAATCACCCATATTCTTCGTTATTGCGTAATTTGTGTGCGAATATAAGGATTTATTCCACAAAATGCTTTGTCAGTCCATGATAAAAGCATATTTTTGGGCGGAAAAACAACCTTAGGGTGGTTTAAACGACACAAAATAGCCCTAAATTATACTATCCACAAACACACCTATCAGTCATGATGAGACAACTTAAAATCAACGTTACAATAACGAGCCGAAGTAGCGAAGCTTTAGAGCGATATCTGCAAGAAATTGGCCGAGAAGAGATGATTTCGACTGATGATGAAACAGAGTTGGCTAGAAGGATTCACCATAACGACCATGACGCATTAGAACGACTTGTGAAGGCTAATCTGCGATTTGTTGTGTCTGTGGCTAAACAATACCAAGGACAAGGCTTGGGCCTTATTGACCTCATCAACGAAGGCAACGTAGGACTTATCACGGCTGCACAGCGATTTGATGAAACACGTGGATTCAAATTTATCTCTTACGCTGTATGGTGGATTCGCCAAAGCATTCTGCAAGCATTGGCCGAGAATAGCCGCATTGTTCGTCTACCATCTAATCAGGTGGGCTATGTTAGTAAAGTAAATCGATTTTACAATCATTTTGTGCAAGACAACGAACGTGCTCCGTCTATCGAGGAAATTGCCGAAGCACTTAATCTTGAGCCAGAAAAGGTAAATAGTGCCTTAATCTCTGCAGGCAAACACATTTCGATGGACGCTCCCCTTGTGGAGGATGAAGATAGCTGTTTGCTCGATTTACTCACCAATAACGACTCTACAGAAGATACTGATTCCGGACTTGTTTCTGAATCTTTAAAGGAAGAAGTTGCTAGAGCCTTGAGTTCGCTTCCACAGCGCGAAGCCGAAATTCTTCGCATGTTCTTTGGCATTGGCACACCTGCATTGAGCCTCGACGAAATTGGAACGAAACTAAACCTTAGCCGTGAGCGCGTACGCCAAATCAAAGAAAAGGGACTTTCTGTGCTCCGCCACGCAAAGATTGGCAGTGTGCTAAAGGAGTATTTGTAGTTGTTTTATCTTTCCTCTTTTTAAATACTCCCTACCCCATTTACTACATAATTCTGGCTCCATGGGATTTATTTAGTACGTTACTCTATATATTAGGACGATAGCTATTCATTACTATCTCACTTTTATCTAAAGTAATACTTTCTACAAAAAGACATCTCGTTCCTTTTTGCCATTCATCTTGTTTATATCAGTTTCTGTTTAGGGTGGTTCTATAAATTCTGATGATGTGATTTGTATGGTATTGGGAGTGTATTTTTGATAGTAAATGAAGGAGCATAGCGGGCTATGTGACTGAATTTACTATCAGAAAGACGCTTTCAAGACCATGCAAATCGCACATCAGAATTGGATACCATAAATCTCAGAATTTATAGAACCACCCTTTACCAAGTTTCACGACTTTCTTCTACACCTCAAATCAAAAAAAACAAGTCGTTTCCTTTGCTATGCATTCGGTTTGCACTAACTTTGTCCGCAAATAGCAAAACGAAACTCAATGAAACGCATTATTTTACAACGTTCCGTGATGCACACGGTACTACTCGGTGTAGCATTTCTACTTGCTAGCAATGTTTTTGGTCAGAAGAAGAGCAACACAATTTATGCCTTCACCTTTGGAACTTGCTTTAATGATTCTGTGAATTATATCTCATCTATACAGCCCCTCACAGAAGGCATTATTGACAACAAAACCAAGTTTCTCAACGACCGACAGACTTACTCGAATAGAATGAAGACCTACTTGGACCAGAAGACAGGTAAGACCTATACTTGTGCTGTATTCTTCAACAAGAATCGCAACAAGCTTGAGAAAACATATCTCAAATTGCGTCGCAACGCAAGCAAAGACGCCCATGTACGCTTAATCGAGATACCCGTAAGTGAGTTTAGATTATCAGAACAATAACCCCCATACAACCCCTTACTACATTGGAAACACTCCATTTCAAGGTGGCCGACCTTTGTTTCGCCATTCAAGCCGACAATAAGCAACAAATCAAACGTTTACTACCATCCTATGCTCCTTTTTATATACAGCAAGGCTCAGATAGCGTTTTGGCACTTGTAGCAACCATCGCTGATGGAATGATTTCGGCCGAAGCAGAAGGAAAGGAATTGGGACAATTTGACTGTGGCGGCACAAATCATGCAATTTATCAATTAGAAGAAGGATATAAAGTTGTTATTAGCACGGTGGAAGGTCGTTTGGCTTGTGCCATGAAAACGAATGCAAACTTTAGTCGTTGCGACATTTCGCTATTAGGCGAAGAAAAGGATCACAGCTTTGGTCTAGGAAACGCCATGATGATCGCCTTTGCCTTTGCTGCTTCTTATTATGACACCATTTTGATGCATGCCTCTGTCACGATGAACGGAGGTTATGGCTACCTATTCCTAGGAAAGAGTGGTACGGGAAAAAGCACTCACTCTTCGCTTTGGCGCAAACATATCGATGGCTCCGACCTTCTCAATGATGATAATCCCGCTATACGCATTCAGCCCAATGGCCAAGTATTCGTATATGGTACTCCATGGAGCGGAAAGACTCCTTGCTATCGCAATATGAAAATGCCCGCGGGAGCCTTTCTCAGATTGGAACAATATCCCGAGAACATCATCAGCCGCGAAACTCCCCTTCGCGCCTTCGCCTCTATTCTTTCATCATGCTCCACCATGATTTGGGACAAGCCATCCTATAATCACATTACACATACCGTAGAAATAGTTGCACAGCAAGTGCCCGCCTTTTACTTGAAATGCCGTCCCGACAAAGAGGCCGCCCAACTGAGTTATCTGACTATTTCACACAAGTAAGCAATCCATTACCATTATGGAAACGCGCAAACTAGAAGTCCCCAACGACATTCTCATTTCCGAAATTAAACGAACGCTCAATCAAGGCAAGACAGCCACATTTCGCGTTAAAGGATTCAGCATGCGTCCTTTCTTGGACAACAACCGCGACATCGTAAAAATCAAGTGTGTTGCTCCTGAAGCCATCAGCGTACGCGATGTCGTCTTAGCAGAGATTGAACCCAAAGTATACGTACTCCATCGCGTAATCAGTCGCACAGACAATCAGCTCACACTCAAGGGCGATGGCAACATAAAAGGTGTGGAACATTGTCTCGACACACAAGTGGTGGGTATCGTCACAGCATTCTATCGCAAAGGACGTAAAAAGCCCGACCTCGTGACGAGCCGTAAATGGAAACTTTATTCCTCCGTATGGCTAGCTCTCACTCCGTTTCGGCGCATATTGTTAGGAGTCTACCGCAGACTCATTCTTCATAACCCATAGACAAAACTTTATGAAAATAAAACAAGGATTTGAACTACGCGACATCTGCGGCGAGAAAGTAATTCTTGCCACGGGTATCGAGAATGTAGACTTTAATCAAATGATTTCACTCAACGAAACTGCAGCCTACCTTTGGCAAAACATTGGTGAAAACGAATTTGACGCCCAGCGATTGGCAGACCTCTTGTGCGACGCCTACGAAGTTAGTCCAGAGACAGCTTTAGCCGATGCACAAAGCGTAATTAAGCAGTGGACCAACTGCGGAATTATAGAATAAAGAAAAACGCGGCCCCCAACAAAGTATCCGTACTTCGACATGAGCCACGATTCACTCACTGAAACAATTATAACACAACATACCATCATTACACTATGAAAGAGCTTTCTCTTAAATATGGTTGTAATCCCAACCAAAAGCCAGCACGCATCTATGCCGAACAAGGCGAACTTCCCATTGAAGTATTAGGAGGACGTCCTGGCTATATCAACTTTCTTGATGCCCTCAATGGTTGGCAACTCGTTCGCGAACTTCGTGCCGCAACTGGCGTACCTTCTGCTGCTTCGTTTAAGCATGTTTCGCCTGCAGGTGCTGCCATTGGCATTCCAATGAGTGATACGCTTCGCAAAATCTACTTTGTCGACGACATAGAGGAACCTCTTTCACCCATTGCCACAGCCTATGCGCGTGCTCGCGGCGCCGACCGCATGTCGTCTTACGGCGACTTCATCTCCCTTTCCGATACATGCGACAAAGCTACTGCTCTGCTCATCAAACGCGAAGTGAGCGATGGCATCATTGCCCCCGACTACACACCAGAAGCACTTGAAATTCTGCGTGCTAAGCGTAAGGGAACTTATGTAATTCTAAAGATGGACGTCAACTATCGTCCCGCTCCTATCGAGCACAAGCAAGTATTTGGCATCACTTTCGAACAAGGAAGAAATGAAATAGACCTCACAGGCGACAATCTCTTTGACAACATCCCCACCGACAATAAGACCTTTACAGAAGAAGCTAAGCGCGACCTCAAGATTGCACTCATCACACTAAAGTATACACAATCAAACTCAGTATGCTACGTAAAGGATGGTCAAGCCATTGGCATCGGTGCTGGACAGCAAAGCCGTATTCACTGCACTCGCTTGGCAGGCAACAAGGCCGACATCTGGTGGCTACGTCAACACCCCAAGGTAATGAACCTTCCTTGGGTGGAGAAAATTCGTCGTGCCGACCGCGACAACACCATCGACATTTATATCTCTGAAGATCACGACGATGTATTGGCCGATGGAGTATGGCAACAATTCTTTACAGAAAAGCCCGAAGTACTTACGATGGAAGAGAAGAAAGAATGGATTGCCAAGAACACCAATGTTGCACTTGGATCTGACGCATTCTTCCCCTTCGGAGACAACATTGAACGCGCCCACAAGAGCGGTGTGCAATATGTAGCCCAGGCTGGCGGCAGCGTTCGCGACGACCATGTCATCAGCACATGCAACAAATATGGCATGGCCATGGCCTTCACTGGCATCCGCTTGTTCCACCATTGATATAATGTGAAACGAACCTTGGCACTCGTTTGCAGAGTTAGTTTCTAAATATCCCTTTATACTCCACACTTATGACTACTACTCGCAAAGCATCCGACGACGAAATCACACAGGCCATGACCGTGGGAATCACTTTCAAAGGAGCCAAGCTTAAAAAAGCCTCCAACGAAACAAAGGTGAAGACCAAGGCAAAAAAGAAAACCTACATTACAGGCTTGCACGGTTCAGGCTCTGCAAAGAAAAAAGCTGAGATTCGTCAGCGCAGAGCCAATCGCCACAAGAATAAGTAAGTGAGACGCCGTCACCATGCGCAAGTAAAATAATAAAAGAGAAAAGCCACGACCTCATCCTCTGCAGATGAAGTCGTGGCTTTTCTTTATCTAATAGATGTGAGTGGAAAACATTCTTGCACAAAGGAGAAAATCTACGATAGAAACACTAACTTTTCTCTTACTCGAAAATTCATATTACCACTTTCGCTACCTATATAACAGACACAAACGTCCTTTTATTCTTTTCCGGAACAATAGACTTCCCATGGGCAAAGTCACACATTGAGAGAAAGATTAGAAACAGGCTTCCATTATTCTTACACACATTGTACCTCGCCCATAAAGCCACTAACAGACTTTATTATCACTCTCCCTATCAATAACTATACCAACTTTTACTTTTCGCTATTTACGCTACAAAGCACAAAAAGTGGCTATATATAAAGGAAGAAAAGTTAGGTTCTATGCTATTCTTTCGTTTGTCTCAATGTTTTTATGTAAGTTTGCATACTAAAATACAACAAAGAAATGTCCTGTATACTAAATATTGAAACCTCCACTCAAGTATGCTCCGTAGCTCTGTCAGAGAATGGCGCATGTTTGTACGAAGAGATTGATGAGAAAGGCCCCTCACACGCACAGGTGCTTGCGGGCTATGTTGAGAATGCGGTATCGTTTGCCGATAGTCATGCCATTCCCATTGATGCTGTGGCCATAAGCAAAGGTCCTGGTTCTTACACGGGTTTGCGTATCGGAGTGTCAGAAGCAAAAGGCGTAGCCTACGGCAGAAATGCGAAGTTAATTTCCGTAGAAACACTAAAATTGCTTACCGTGCCTATTCTTCTAGGCGAAGAAGAACTTCCTGAAAATGCATGGCTCTGCCCCATGATTGACGCCCGACGCATGGAAGTTTATTGTGCTCTTTACGACCGTGCGCTCAGAGAGCAACAAGAAACGAGAGCACTTGTGATTGATGCCAACTCTTTCAAGGACATTTTGGACCAACGTCCCATATACTTCATGGGCAATGGAGCAGACAAATGTGCTGACGTGATAAAGCATCCCAACGCCCACTTCATCAAAGGCATTGTGCCCAAAGCTCACAACATGATTCCCCTTGCCGAAAAAGCAATGGCTACCGAGAATTTTGAAGACATAGCCTACTTTGAGCCGTTCTATTTAAAAGAATTTGTAGCAACAAAGAGTAAGAAGTTGCTTTAATGCAATTTTCAGAAATGGCTCGCTTAGAAACTAGAAGTTGAGAAATTCTTGGCATAACCTTTCGCATGACCATATATCATATAGGGACATCACAAGAAAGGAGAAAAGCTACCTAGCGCCTCATGCAGCAATCGAAGCAAATAGAGCTACTTCTAGAAACTACTTGAATGGATTCTCACTACAATCTTACATACCTAAAATAAAGGAATGCCCGATTACAACAACTTTGAAATAAAACTTCCGCACCCAAAAGAAGGAATGCCCACCGACTACAACTCTACACGAAAGCATCTACGCCTGCCAGAATATGGGCGTCTCGTACAGGACATGGTGGACTATGCGCTTACATTGACCGATCGCGAAGAACGTCAACACTACGCCGAGGCCATTGTCGGCGTAATGGTAGGTCTTAACCCAAAGATGAAGGATGTAACAGACTATCAGCACAAAATTTGGGATCACCTCGCTTATATGGCCGACTACAAGCTTGACATTGATTATCCATTTGAAATCACGGAACACCGCGATGGCATGAAAAAGCCAGAGAAGCTTTCATATCCGAAGGGACATATACGCTTTCGCCACTACGGCCGACTGGTGGAACGAGCAATGGAAGAACTCAAGACCATGCCCGAAGGCAGCGAACGCGATGAATTAACTCGCCTCATTGCCAACCGCATGAAGCGCAATTTGGCCGATTGGAAAGGCGATGGAGTGGAAGACACCAAAGTGGCTCGCGACATAGCTTTCTATACAGAAGGACATGTTCATCCCGACTTCGAGGAGCCTGGCCAACAACTGATGCAAATCGGTGAAAATCGTTTCAGAACAAGAAGAAACAAAGGACTGCAATAAAAACACTATTGCACAAGAATTGGACTATCGAGTTAATTGCTCTATTCCACACCCGTAGCTGCGCTTTCCCTAGGGGAATTTGCTCTACTGGCTCATTTTCTCACGTCTAATCAACTCATTTAACTCATCCCAAAGTTCTTATGAGTACGTTTATCATAGAAGGCGGACACCGCCTAAAAGGGGAAATCACCCCTCAAGGAGCTAAGAACGAAGCACTGCAAGTAATCTGCGCCACTTTGCTCACAGCTGAAGAAGTGCGCATCCAAAACATTCCCAATATTTTGGATGTAAACAATCTCATTGCCCTACTTGAGCAAATGGGAGTAACCACTACTTGGAACGGTGAAGGCGACTGCACCTTTAAAGCCGACAATATCAACCTCGACTATCTGAGTAGTTCAGAATTCTTGGAGCGTTGTTCACGTCTGCGTGGCTCAGTTTTGCTAATTGGTCCACTCACGGCGCGCTTTGGTACAGCCACGATTGCCAAGCCTGGCGGAGATAAGATTGGTCGACGCCGCCTCGACACGCATTTCTATGGATTACAGAAACTAGGTGCCCGTTTTTTCTACGATGAAGAAGCTGGAACATACCACATCGAAGCTCCCAAACTAAAAGGCACGTATATGCTGCTCGACGAGGCATCCATCACAGGAACTGCTAACATCATCATGGCAGCAGTATTTGCCAAAGGCACTACAACCATCTACAATGCGGCATGTGAGCCCTACATTCAGCAACTCTGCCACTTGCTCAATCAGATGGGAGCACAAATCTCGGGCATCGGCTCCAACTTAATCACGATTGTTGGAGTGAAGGAACTTGGCAAAGCTACACACCGCATTCTGCCCGATATGATAGAAATAGGTTCGTTCATCGGCATGGGAGCCATGGTGGGCGACGGTCTGATCATTCGGCAAGCAGGGGTAAAACAGCTAGGTATCATTCCTGAAGCATTCCGCCGCTTGGGCATTAAACTTTATATCAAAGGCGATGACATTCTCATCCCTCCCCAGAAACATTATCAGATTGAATCATTTATCGATGGTTCGTTCATGACTCTCGCCGATGCACCTTGGCCAGGGCTCACCCCCGATTTGCTCAGTGTGCTCATCGTTGTAGCTACGCAAGCACGAGGCACGGTGTTGTTCCATCAAAAGATGTTTGAGAGCCGTCTCTTCTTCGTTGATAAACTCATTGAGATGGGAGCGCAGATTATCTTGTGCGACCCCCATCGTGCCGTAGTGGTGGGACACGACCACAAGATTCGCCTTCGCGGACGCAGAATGGTATCGCCTGATATTCGTGCTGGTATTGCTTTGCTCATTGCAGCACTTAGTGCCGACGGAACGAGCAAAATAGACAACGTGGAGCAAATTGACCGCGGATACGAACGAATCGAAGAACGCCTCAATAAATTAGGAGCTAACATCAAGCGAGTAGATTAGCCTTTCCCCGTGTTATCATAAAGGAAGCGCCCCACCCTACGAAGGAATAAGGCATCGACTCTCCTTTATCTCTATTTAGGCCATTTATACGCCTACTTAAGTTGCAACACATTTCGCAACGTATTGCAAGCCTCTGCCTAATCCCCTAAAAAAGAATATGATTCGCAACGACGAAGTTTTCAAAATAGGATTCATCAGCAAAAACCGCGGTTTGCGTGGAGAAGTGGAACTATCGTTTACAGACGACTGCTTCGACCGTGGTACATCCGACTATCTAGTGCTCGATATGGACGGCATCCTCGTACCCTTCTTTTGGGAAGAATACCGATTCAAAAACAATGATACCGCGATTATTAAGTTTGAAGATGTGGACGATGACGAACAATCACGCCGACTCGTAGGACACAGCGTCTACTATCCTAAAAAACATCTGCCCGAGCCCGATGATGAGAGCGACAATGTGCTTTCTTCCTACAAAGCACTGACAGGATTCAGCGTGAGCAATCAAGAAGGGAAATACATCGGAACGATTGTCCACGTAGACGACTCCTCCTCCAACATTCTCCTCACCATTGAGAACGAAAGCGGAGACGACTTCATGCTCCCTTTCCACAACGATTTCTTGCTTCATTACGACTTGAGAGAACGTACACTTCAACTTGAAATTCCTAAGGGACTAATAGAACTGAATCAATAGGCAATACGCACACACGGATTCACGAGTTTTATAATGTCGCATCCCCATTCAAGACGATAAATAGAAATGAAACACATTGCCATATTAGGCTCAACTGGTTCGATTGGTACACAAGCGCTAGATGTCATCAAGCAACATCCCGACCATTTTGAAGCGCGCGTGCTGACAGCAGGGAACAATGCAGAATTGCTTATCAAGCAAGCCCGAGAATTTCAGCCCGACATCGTGGTCATAGCCAACGAATTGAAATATAATCATGTAAAGGATGCTCTTGCCGACCTTCCTATCAAGGTATACACAGGAGCAGATGCACTTTGTCAAGTAGTAAAGAACGATGAAGTAGACATGGTGCTCACAGCCATGGTGGGATTTGCAGGTCTGCGTCCTACGGTGGCCGCTATCGAAGCTGGCAAGACATTGGCCTTAGCCAATAAGGAAACGCTAGTAGTGGCAGGCGGCATTATCCGAGAGCTCTGCTTGAAACACAAAGTGGCTATTCTTCCTGTCGATAGCGAACATGCGGCCATATTTCAATGTCTCAATGGTGAGGGGAGCAATCACATCCATAAGATTTTACTCACCGCTTCAGGAGGGCCTTTCCGCAATTATACAGCCGAACAATTGAAGAGCGTTACAGCCCAACAGGCTTTAAAACACCCTAACTGGAAAATGGGAGCTAAAATCACCATCGATTCTGCCACCATGATGAACAAGGGCTTTGAAATGATTGAAGCCCATTGGCTCTATGGTGTAGCTCCGAAGGATATTCAAGTAGTGGTTCATCCCGAGAGCATAGTCCACTCTGCCGTAGAATTTGACGATGGTGCCGTCATCGCCCAAATGGGCACGGCCGACATGCGTTTGCCTATACAGTATGCATTTAGTTTTCCCCACCGCTTGCCCTTACAGTCAGAACGTCTCGACCTATTTAAGCTAGGGAGTCTGCATTTTGAAAAGCCCGATATGGAGCGATTCCCCTGTCTGCGCCTTGCCTACGAAGCCATCGAGAAAGGAGGCAATATGCCTTGCATTCTGAATGCGGCTGGAGAAGTGGCCAATTTGGCTTTCCGCGAAGGTAGAATTGGCTTCACTCACATTGCCGACATAACGGAAGACATCATGCATAAGGCTCACTTCATTGAGCACCCTTCACTCGACGATCTGTTTGAAACGGATGCACTAGTGCGCAAACTCACAGAGCAGACCATTCTGCAACTTGCTAACGGACAACGTTAACAAATAAGAGATAATCAATTACAACACATAAACCGAACAATCAAACAAAGTGGAAGTATTTTTCATCAGAGCGTTACAGCTCATCCTTTGTTTCTCCCTACTTATCATTTTGCACGAGGGAGGACATTTCTTCTTTGCCAAACTATTCAAAGTACGCGTTGAGAAGTTTTGCCTTTTCTTCGACCCTTGGCTTACTCTCTTTAAGTTCAAACCTAAGAAGAGCGACACGACATATTGCCTTGGATGGCTTCCTTTGGGTGGCTACGTTAAAATCTCAGGCATGATCGACGAATCGATGGATAAGGAACAAATGAAGCAGCCCGTGAAACCTTGGGAATTTCGCGCGAAGCCTGCATGGCAACGCCTCCTTATCATGGTGGGCGGCGTATTGGTAAACTTCATCGTAGCCTTTATCATCTATTCAGCGGTGCTTTTCACATGGGGAGAAACTTACGTACCTATGCGAAACATCACGCACGGTTTCAAGTTTAGCCAACAAGCGCAACAACTTGGATTTCAAGACGGCGACATTCTGCTCAAGACCGATCAGCAGACCTTTACACAATTCGACGGGAATGTATTCCGCGACTTGAGCGAAGCTCATTCAGCCACAGTATTGCGTCAAGGCAAAGAAGTGACGATTGCTATGCCAGGCAACCTCAACATGCTTGAAATGATTAAACAGCAACCACGCTTCATTGAAGTGCTCGTTCCCTCAAAGGTGGATAGCGTAATACCTCAAAGTGCAGCGGCTAAAGCGGGCATCTTGCCAGGCGATCAAATCCTAGGTTTTAATGGAAAGACCTTTCATACTGTCAATGATTTCAACATTGCTCGAGGAACACTCGACGACGTACTCGCTTCATGTTCACACGCTGATAGTGTAAGACTGAGAACCGCCACACTCATTGTGCAACACGCAAAGACAGGATCCACCGATACCCTAACCGTAAAGCTCGACAAAGACTACATGCTAGGTATCGGCTGGTACAATCCTTTCAAGAGCGAATATAAGGAAGTGACACGTACCTTCGGCTTCTTTGAAAGTATTCCCGCTGGATTCACTCACGGATGGAAGGTTTTAGTTGGCTATGTTGACGACTTGAAATATCTCTTCACTGCCGATGGGGCAAAGAGTGTAGGATCATTTGGTGCCATTGGTAGCCTGTTCCCCACCTCATGGGATTGGTGCAGATTTTGGGAACTCACTGCTTTCATCTCACTCATGCTAGCCTTCATGAACATTCTGCCTATTCCTGCATTAGATGGCGGACACGTATTTTTCCTTTTGATAGAAGTGATTACGCGTCGCAAGCCTAGCGAAAAATTGATGGAACGTGCACAAATGGTGGGCATGACACTTTTGCTCCTGCTCATGGCCTTTGCTATATTCAATGACTTTAGAAACTTCCTTTTCTAACAAATCATGGGACGTAATAAATTCTCACAAACAGAAATCAACGAAATAAGCCGATTACTTGCGCTGAAAAACGCAGCCAACCGTGCTGGACAAAAGCTGATTCGCCACGATTTGAGAACAAAGTATGAGTTCAACATCTCTGATTTCAACGAACAGGGAAAAGCCTTTGGTCCAGAAGAACTTCAACAAGCCATTAAGCGCAATGCTATCATCATTCTAGACGATGCCACCATAGCTGCCATGAAAGAGAAGAGGGCTAGAGATCGCGCTCGCGATGAGGAAAAGCGTAGACAAGAAATGGCAGAGGCCCCAGCCAACGAGCAAACCAACTGGCAAGAAGCATTGAAAGAATGGAATGCATGGGAAGAATCCCATGGAAAGACGCAAGAACGAAGCGAATAACGTATACAGACACCCTTTTTACACCTACTCTATGCCACTTCCTTAGCATAAGCCAAGCCGAAAGGGGTATACAAAGATAAGCCGGATGCAGATAAAGAATACTCTCTGCATCCTTATTGGAAAATTGAAGCATAAAATTTGCAAGGTATGGCGAAATTCCATACCTTTGCAATGAGGATTCCGTAGCTAATGACTACCGATTCCTCGACAGCGGAGGCCAGTATTTATTACTGGCCGTCCGTTTTTATAAATAGCTTTTCAATCTTCCCATTATCATACCTAAGCCACACTTCCTCTATATCTTCGCCATTTTTATTCTATTGTATATACTTCTCCTCATAAAACGTTCTGTTAGGTCTGGTTTATCTATTATTCTATTACTTTGCAATAATCCATCGCGCATCATATTTCTAAACGATCCGGCTTGATTATTTTTTAAGAAAGACAAATTTATTGAAATGCCTCTACGACCAACCATACATTAAGAAGCGATACAATAACAGCCAATACATAAAGAAAACATTTATTCAACGTGCGATTAGCATATTTTCCCATCACACGTTTTGACGAAGTCAGGCCAATTTGTAAAAACATTGTGAAAGGCAACTGAATGCTGAGTAGCATCTGTGAATAGATTAATCCCTTAAACGGATCACCTATACAAAATATGACCACTACTGCAAGTCCCAAAGACAGACTAATACCAACAATGGAGTGTGCGTCACGCGGATGATAGGCTTCACTAAACATTCCCGAAAAAATACATCCCGCAGCCATACCACTAGTGATTGTGCTTGATATGCCAGCCAACAACAAAGCCATTGCAAAGATCTGGGCAGCATTATTTCCTAGCAAAGGTGTAAGCAATGCCTGTGCTTGCGACAAATCGTCTACTGTCGCATGACTTTGAAAGAATGTAGTAGCTGCTAGAAGAATCATAGCACTATTTATAGCCCATCCCACAATCATGGAAAACAACGTGTCGAAAAACTCATACTTGAGCGCATACTCTATACTCCGCTGATCACGCTTATTCAATTCACGACTTTGCACTAATTCGGAATGTAAGAACAGATTATGAGGCATCACCACCGCTCCCAACACCGACATAATAATCAGCATACTCCCCTGCCCCACACTCGGCACAACCCATCCATACACAGCGGCGGGCCAATCAATCTCCACTAAGAATAATTCATAAATAAAGGATAGGCCTATCATGGAAACGAAAGTAATGATAAGTCTCTCTATCCGCTTGTAAGAATTGGTGAGCAACATCACCATTACTGCTACTGCAGAAAGCAAAGAGCCCCATACGATAGGCACACCAAAAAGCATCTGAAGTGCAATGGCCGCACCCAAAATCTCAGCTAAAGAAGTACTGATGCTAGCAGCAAAAGCCGTTGCTAGGATAGGCCTACCAATCCAATGAGGCACATATTTCTCCGTGGCTTCACTCAAGCAGAGCCCCGTAACAATGCCTAAATGTGCCACATTATGCTGCAAAGCAATTAGCATAATTGTAGAAAGTGTTACCACCCACAACAATGCATAGCCATAACTTGAGCCTGCGGCAAAATTACTTGCCCAATTGCCAGGGTCTATAAAGCCTACCGTTACGAGTAGCCCAGGCCCTATACTCTTGATAATATCCAATGCACCCGATACCTTAGGCTTCGGTTCATTGCGAAGTATGTCTAGGAGATTCTTCATGTAATACGTCTTTTTATATTAAGGATGGTTCTATTGCACTATCAAAGTTTGTGCAAAAATACATTTCTTATTTCATCAACAAAATACTTACTTACGGGTATTCTTGGGTCAGCGGATATTTCCGATTGAGCACACATTACGTATAAAGATCCTGCGCGCATAGTTGTTTAGGAATATACTTTTAAGTTCCGCCCTCTGCTCATCGCATGAGTAACTTACATGACATGTCCACATTGTAATCCTTACCCCGTAACGAAGTATAGCAGAGGAATTTATCGTTCACAGATCGTCATCTTTCCATCGTTCAACGCCCAGTGACAGCTTTACCGCTGCCGTGCGGTAGCTCTACCACAGGCCTGTGTACGACGGGAAATTCTTCATCGAGAAACGAAAAGACCTAGGTTTTAGCGTGATAATGACGAAGTTTGGAACACTCCGTTCACAGCTTACATATTCACCCGTTCGCAAGAATAATATTCTACCTACGCAAAGAGAAGAAAATACAATTGTTCTGTCAACAAACGGTGTAGCAATTCGGTTCAACCCGACCTTGTTACACTTGATGCCATTGCCAAGGTTCTTAAAAAAGACATCAAGGATCTGCTTAACAATACTGAATTCTGAATAATATTGTTTCAGTGAAGATACAATAATAGATAGACTCTTTACAGAAATGATAGCCAATGGCGAGCGAAATCAATCGAGAAGAATTTCTTGGTATCAGTTTTTCTCACCACATGGAAATTCTACATAAAACAAAGGATATTCATGAGATACTTTTCTATATCCATCAGACAGTCCTCCACAAGTGGGACAAATATGATTTACGTGATTGTTTTGAAAGAAGCCTTTATGCAAAGAATGGTGTTGCTGCAAATAAAAAAAGGGCTCTCGCCCTTTCTCATCTTTGTGGGCACGACGATTGTTATCGCGTCCACCGGCTCTTTCGAGCCATCCATCTAACAGTTACCTTTCTACAAATCTTTTTACCTAATCTTTTAGGTTGTTACCTATAAAAACTAATCTTTTACCTTATCACTCTCTTCACGAGAGTAAATTGGGACTAATACCATAATCAGCGTGGCTCTTCACAGAGCGATTATGAGTAATCCGTAGATTGACGTTCTCCGTCTCTCCGTGGAATTTCTTATCTGATTACGAGTGCAAAGTTAGTGTCTCTGCATGAAACGTGCAAATATTCCAACCAAAGACACACTTACTTTAGTAAAGTTTGAGATTATAGGCTTTATTTTGTCACCTAATGTTTTTAATTTTATAGTTTACGAGAAAATGAAGAAACAATACCGCTCCCACCCTAATGTTCCCTATGACCTTTATCTGCTCCAATATATAAGGATTACTTGTATGCAACTTGTCTTTTACTTGTGGGGTTCGGCCTGAGCTTGTGGGGGATTTGTGGTTTTGTCCAATTGTGGCTATACTTTCCATTCATCCGTTGCATGAATATGTAGGTAACGATTGCGCAAGTCCCATTTTTCTCCCAACAACAGATTTAGGAAGAAATGTTCCAAATACACAGAGGTGTAATCAATTCCTTTTATGGCGTTCTTGTAATTTGCACGAACCAAGGCATTGCGGAAATACCATGAGTGTCGAGCAAAAAGACTACTGTCTATCTTGAAACCTATAGAACGTAGGTAGAGAATTGTGAATACAGCCGTTGTACGAGTATTACCTTCGCAGAAAGCGTGAATTTGTCACAGACAGGAAACAAACCGCGTGATGTGCTCCACCATGGTGTCAGTTGATATTCCCTTATAGCTAAACTCCTTCTCTTGAGTGATATCATAGCCTATTGCTCTTCTCAAATCCTCCCAGTTCATATAGTTTATAACTATCAAGGATGTGAAGATAGTGCGTCGGCAAATAATCTTTCTGTATCGAAAAGTGGTCTGAACAGACAAAGCGAAGTTCTTCATCATGTTTCATACAACATGATAGAGAACCTCGCTTTTCATTGAAAAGGATATAAGCCTTATAAGCTTCAAAGGAATTGGCTTATACAAGGTATATCGCATGCAACAATTTGCTTGATGAGCCTTAGGATTAAGAACAAATGCATACTGCCCAAATAGCAAACGTTTTTGAATAAAAACTCCGCATGGCGAGCACCTTTGCTTGCTATGCGGATTAAACTTGTAGAGAATTACTTCAAGGAAACAGTAATTTCCTTCTCACCCTCGGTAATGTTGAGCTTACCTTCACGAAGCAACCAACCTAGGCCCAAGAACAAATCTTTGTCAGAACGAGTCTTGATGGCCTTTTTGATTTCTTTACCTGTAAGTTCACCAGCCTCATTGAGGGCTTCCCAAATCTTACCAGCGAGTTCGCCAGCTTTTTCTTCGAACATACTTTAATATCTTTTAGTTAGACATTTGTATCACAGGACGGTTGTTAACATCCCTAAACGTTGACAAAGGTACATAATATTTTGTATTATACGAATTTTTGCTTTGAAAATCAAGATGTTTTGAACTTTAACGAGAAGTTCTGCTATTTACGTTTCGCAAACTACGATATAAATGGAGATAATTTTATTGGTCAGCTCAGAAATTATTGCGAAATTAGCCACGATTTGAGTTTTGGGGGTAATGATTCATTTGATTATTATCACCATTAGGCCGCACTTTTTCTTTCATCTAAGAGATTTCACACAATGAGTCTTATTGTATATAATGCGTCTGCAGGTTCGGGCAAGACTTTTACACTTGCAAAAAAATACATCAGCATGGCCGTGCAAAGCGGCAAGCCGAGTGGTTACTCCAACATTTTGGCCGTGACTTTTACCAATAAAGCCACAGCTGAGATGAAAGGAAGAATTTTGAGCTTTCTCTATAGCGTATCGGAGAAAGAGTTTGACACACAGTTTTTTAAGCAACTAAGAGAAGATATTAACAAAGGGCTGAAACTTGCAGGTCATGCCCCTATCAGCGATGATACCATTGCAGAACGCGCCAAATCCTTGCTCTATGCGATGATGAAGGATTACGACCGTTTCCGAGTGGAAACAATTGACTCTTTCTTTCAATCACTACTGACCAATCTTGCTCATGAGTTGAGACTTCCTCGTGGCTTTCGCGTAGATTTGGACGATGCTACTACAATTGCTGAAGCAATTGATAGCTTGTTTGCCAATATCAATGAAAGCGGAAATCAGCCTTTGCTCAATCGCATCACATCTTATATCGAGCACAATATTGACGATGACCAGAAATGGAATATCATCAAAGGCCTCACTCAATTTGCTCAAAGTAATCTCTTCAGTGACGGAAATGCCAACTTTGAGAAATGGGTTGAAAGCTGCATTAAGAGCCATAATGGGGAAGACTGGAATAAGAATATGGAAGCCTTTTATAAGGAAATAGGTGCTTATTATAAAGAGCTTCGAGAGATTAAAAATGGTATAGAAGAGAAAGTTCTTGAAACGGTAAAAGAATTAGACGAATTGCTTATACTCGCTCAGAACACTACACTCAATGGGAGGAAAATAGGCTATGTCAAAACGCTATCCCAAAATATCAAGGATAGCATTTTCTTGACAGATGCACCCTCACAAGCAGTCATGAAGATTGCCAATGATCATGAGGAATTGTTTGGAAAAGAAAAGCATCAAAGCGAGGAAGCGCAACAGCTTGCTCGCAAAATCTCAGACATCATACATCAGCTAATATACGAGCTGAATGATGAGGATAAAAGATATTTTACAGTCTCCCTTATTCTAGAAAATCTTGACGATGTATGTCTGCTTGGAGCGATTAGTCATGAGGTCAATCGTATCACACATGAGAAAGGAACTTCCTTGCTCAGCACTACTCCTAAGCTTTTTTGCGACATTGTGCAGAAAGACGACTCTTCCTTTGTATTCGAAAGAAGTGGAACAACATTCCATCATGTTATGATTGATGAATTTCAAGATACGTCGAGAATGCAATGGAACAATTTCCAAAAGTTGCTGATTGAAACGCAAGCCGAAGGCAATGAAAGCATGCTCGTGGGCGATGTGAAGCAAAGTATCTATGGTTGGCGTGGAGGAGACTGGAAAATTCTAGGAAAGGACATTTGGGCGAAGAAGTATCATGCCCAACGCGAGCCATTGAGCACGAACTATCGTAGTCTTTCTAACATCGTAAGATTCAACAACGCATTCTTTGTACGTGCGGCACGATTGCTTGACAACGAGGAAGTAGAAGATGTTACGCCCTTCGGCACGCAGGAACAGGACGAAGTGCTCAAGCAACTCATCAAAGAATCGAGCGAAACCGAGAACAATCTCTTTGCTAATATCTATAAGGATGTGGTGCAGACGCCCAATTCTGACGGAAAACCAGAGAATGGCTACATACGCATTCAGACATTCGACAAAGAAGAGCCAGATGATACTGCAATCGAAGCCCTTTATGAGCAAATTGTAGCACTTCATGATGCGCCCTACAAAATCCCATACGACAAAATGATGATTCTCGTGCGCAAGAAAGAAGAGTGTAAGAAAATTCTCGACTATTTCAACTTGCATCATGCTGGATGTGACTGCATGCCCACTTCCGATGAGGCTCTGCTCTACACCTCATCAAGCCAAACAATGACACTAGTCTATGCTCTCAAATGCTTAAACGACTCTTCTAATAAGATTTCTCAATGCATGCTTGAGCGCTATGTGAATGAATCCTGCCTGTCAAATGAGGAGCGAGCAAAAGTGCTTGCAAACTTCCGTGCAATCATTGAAAATTCGGAAACAAAGCAGATGTGGAAACAAATGCCCTTATATAAGCTTTGCAGAGATCTTATAGAACTCTTCCGCTTCGAAGAAATCGATGCTGCATCGGATCAAAAGCAATCGTCGTATCTATTCAATTTCATGGATGCCATCACGCAATACCTAGAGTTGAACCCATCAGACCTAAATGCATTCATTGATTTTTGGGACACTTCGCTTATCAATAAATCTATCTCTGCAGGGTTAAAAGGGAAGCCCTATATCACAACCATTCATAAATCGAAAGGACTAGAAGGTCATACCATCTTCATTCCTTTTGCAGCGTTTCGCCTAGAAAGAGATTCTTCCAACAGCTACATGTGGTGTGACATACGCAACATTGAGACTACGGATTCTGCTATCGCTAACGAATTTTCAAAAGTGCCCGTAGTTCCTATCAAAACACTCGCGAAAAAGAAAGTAGAAAAGTCTATATTCTATGACGATTACCAAGAGAATCATCTACAGCAACGCATTGAGAATGTGAATGCACTCTATGTAGCGTTTACGCGTGCAAGATGCAATCTATTTATATGGGCCAAAAGTCCTACCACGAAGAAAACTTCTAGTACATTCTTGAGCAATTCATTCCATTTGATAGACTCCTTTGTGAATGGTAATGGCGGAGATATACGACCCACAGAAAAGGAATGGGGAGAGATTGTTCCCTATCATGACAAGGTAGGCCCAGATGAAGGGAAGTGCCAAGACGAGGCAGTTACTCAAGCCATGCAGAATCCCTTTGAAGAGCGGACATATCCTTCGCAGGCCATCCAAATGAAATCGGGACATTTGCAGACTGTAAGTTTCCGCCAATCAAACAAAGCACAAGAATTTATCGATACTTCATCCGATTCACTTACTGAGACAGAAAAGAAGAAACTTGAATATCTCACGCGCGGTTTGCTCTACCACAAACTATTCTCATACATTCAGAGACGAGAGGACGTGGATGCGGCCATCGACCGACTTATCAACGAAGACCACGTCATCCTACCTAACAGGCGAGAAGAACTCCACGATTATGTGGAGAATCACATGAAGGAGAACAAACATACCGAAGAATGGTTTGGCGGCAATTACAAAATCTATAATGAATACAATATCCTTACGGAAGAAGAAGGAAAGATTGTAGAATACCGCCCTGATCGCGTAATGGAATACGACGACAAGGTGGTCGTGGTAGATTACAAGTTTGGAAAAGAGAACAAGAAGCACAAGACTCAAGTAACAAACTATATGAATCACCTAAACTCTATATTCCCTAGCAAACGCATAGAAGGCTATCTGTGGTATGTCGACAATAACAAGGTTGAGCCTGTTTCCATGACGCTGTACTAAATAGGAGTTCAACACTCAGTAAGCATACTTCATTTCCAATCACATCACTAGCCCTCATCAAGGCAGAGCTAGATAAGGTATCTTCATTATGACGAAATTTCTAGAAGCTGTAGCTGAATCACTAACTCAAAAGATTGGCACAAACTTACCCCATACTATCGTAATATTCCCCAATAAGAGAGCGAGCCAACAACTCAATCGTTTCTTCGTAGAGCAGAAGAAGTCCGTATGGGCGCCTCGATATATGACAATAAGTGAGCTCTTCCTATCGCTCACCAATTTGAAACAAGACGACCCTATCAACACCGTCTGTCGAATATATCGTATCTATAAAGAACTCAACCCTCACGCCGAGAGTCTAGACTTGTTCTATGGATGGGGAGAACGCATTTTGGCTGACTTTGACGACCTAGACAAGAATTTAGGCGACGCCCATGCCATCCTACGCGACTTAAAGGAATACCAAGAAATAGGGAATGATGAATCTCCCCTCACGGACGAACAGGTAGAGCAGATAAAGAAATTTCTCGTTGATTTCTCAAAAGAGAACGATACAGAGATTAGGAAGCGTTTTCTAGAACTTTGGAGAACGCTCTACCCTATTTACGTGCGTCTACACGAAGAGTTGCAAGCCGAAGATTTGGGCTACGAAGGCATGATATATCGCCAAGTGGTAGAGTCGCTCGAATCGGGAGACGTTTCCTTTAGCGATGATATCCATAAAATTGTGTTCGTAGGATTCAATGTGCTCGACAAAGTGGAAGAACGCCTTTTTTCTCTTCTCCAAGAACGAGGAAAAGCTCTTTTCTATTGGGACTACGACGAGCATTATACGTTTTCCGACAATAGTACTATTTCCGAGGCAGGTACTTTCCTTCGCAAGAATCTACAGGAATTTCCCAATGAATTGAAAGACAAGAGTTTATTCCGCAACCTTGGATATGAAGGGCACGGCAACTCTCCGTTCCACATTACATACATAAGTACCGAAACGGATGCAATTCAGGCACAGTACGTGAGGAATTGGCTTCAAGACGGACATATTGACAAGCAGAAGGCATACAACACTTCCATTGTACTCTGTAACGAGACCATGTTACAGCCAGTACTTTACGCCTTACCTGAAAAACTCGATGAGAAGTCGGATCATAGAGATTATGAAGTCAACGTGACCAAAGGCTTCCCTATGGGCCACACGCCCGCCTATAGTTTCATTGTCAAACTCATAGGACAACTGTCTGCATCCGCTCGCACAGCAGTGGGCAATCAGGAAAATCCTCTGCCCAAACTTTCCGCATCGCCCACACAACAGGAGATGGTAAGTACACTGCTTTTCTTGCAAGAGCAAACGGAACAGAAAGCCATTGAAGCAAAACTACAAGATAGCCTAAGCGAATGGGATCGCATACTCTACACCGAAGCTTATTTTCAAGTGTACACTACGCTCAATCGCTTTATCAAGCTCGTTGGCGACGGATTACTAGCCGATGCGTCTGGTGTATCCCAAATGGGCTATCATACACTGTTTAGACTTCTTATCCAGGAGCTACACAAAGTATCAATTCCATTCAAAGGCGACCCCTTCATTGGTTTGCAAATCATGGGCGTGCTCGAAACACGTTGCTTAGACTTCGACCACATCCTTATGCTCAATGTAGGTGAAGGCATTCTACCACAAAAAGCCACCGACGCATCTTTCATTCCATTCTTGATTCGCAAACGCTACGGGCTGACCACATTCGAACGCAAGAATGCTGTCTACGCCTATTACTTCTTCCGCCTTATACAGCGTGCTCAGTCGGTCACGATGCTCTATAACGAGTCAACACAAGGCTCTCAGAAAGGAGAAATGTCGAGATTCATGCGAGCTATGCTCATTGACAATCAACTGAGGAGGCACATTTCACGTCGCACGCTAACAAGCTATGCTATGCCTTCTGATCCATTGCCCAACCTAGAGATTGAAACAGGAAAAGACTGGGCAGACGAAATCAAGAAGATGTCGCCATCAAAGCTCAAAAAATACATCAAGTGTAAGCGCGCATTCTATTATGAATATATTAAAGGTATCCGCATCGAACCCACCAATGAGGGATTTATTGCTCCACGCTTCTTCGGAAACATTCTTCACAGAACGGCTCAACAAATCTATGACAAGATTGCAAGCGAAAATCATGGATTAATCACACAAAGCCTCATCAAGAAACACCTCAGCAGGGAGAATGAGGTAGAACTTCTTCAAATACTCAAGGAACAATATGCCGAAGAGGAAGGAGCTGACTACAACAAAGTGGCCGAAGCAGCTCTTTATCGGACCTTGCGCTTGTTGCTGAACTACGAAGCTGGGCTTAAAGGCAACGAGGAGACTCCTGTTGAGAGTTTCAATCTCATTGCAGGAGAATATAAGATTGACGATCAATATGGTGGAGGGCTTCGCTACAACATCGCAAGAGAAGGACTTCCCCCTGTCGAGGTGGTCATGAACGGAAGTATCGACCGCTTAGACGTGGCTCATCTAGAAGATGGAAGCCAATGCTTGCGTGTCATTGACTATAAGACAGGCGGAGACGCTGTAGGACTAAAGTCGAGGACTAAGGGGAAAGGCAAAGACAAAGTCACAATAGAAGCCTTAGACACGCTATTTCAGGAAATGAGCGACAATCAGCCAGCCAACGAGTTGCAAACGCTCATTTATTGTCTGATAGCCTACAAAGACCCTCAACTCCGCAAATACTACAATCTTCCCATCCGTCCTGCGCTCTATTATATTCAGCACATGACGAGAAAAGACTTCAATCCTTACTTGGCAACCGATGATGGTTTTCTCACAGACTTCCGCACCATTGCTATTGAGTTTGAAGAAAGACTGAAGACCATCTTGAAAGAGATGCTCGACCCTAACAATCCTTTTGAAAAATGCGAAAAAAGCAAGAAGAAGGATGGTTGCAAATTTTGCGACTATAAGGAACTTTGCATAAACGACGATGAGTAAGTCCTCTTTCGTACAAAAAGATACCCTTTTCCACCATGAAATCACTCTTCAACTCTACCAATCGGCTATTCCTTCGCGACACACCTTTCGCCTCGTTGATGAATAAGCGTGTGTTCAATGTGCTACTTATCGCTACGCCCTATGATGCCTTTATGCTGGAAGACGATGGACGTGTTGATGAACAGATATTCAATGAATATACCTCGCTCAATCTGCGTTATCCGCCTCGATTCACGCAAGCCTTTGACGAAGAAGAAGCACTCAGACTACTCTCCGACCGTCACTTCGAACTCATCATCGTCATGCCCAACCTGACGAATGCCAACACATTCAGTGCGGCAAATCGTCTGCAGTCGCTCTATCCAGACATTCCAATCGTGGTGCTCACACCTTTCTCGAAAGAAGTAAGTAAACGATTGAAGCAAACCGACCTCTCACACATTGACTACGTTTTTTCCTGGCTTGGCAATACAGAGCTGCTCGTAGCTATCATCAAGTTGATAGAAGATCGTCTGAACGCTCCTCACGATGTGTCAGAAGTAGGCGTGCAGACAATTCTGTTAGTAGAGGATAGCGTGCGCTTTTACTCATCTGCCCTTCCCCTACTCTATCGTCTTGTACTCGAGCAAAGCCGAGAATTTGCCAAAGAAGCACTCAATGACCACTTACAGACATTAAGAATGCGAGGCCGACCCAAAATCATGTTAGCGCGTAGCTATGAAGAGGCCATACAAATCTGCCAAAACTTTGCCGACAATATGCTAGGGGTTATCTCAGACATGGCCTTTACACGCAATGGTAGGAAAGACTCTCAAGCGGGTTTCCGCCTTGCTCAGCAATTAAGAAAGAGCCATCCGCATTTACCCATTATATTGGAATCGAGCGATGCGGAAGCCTTGCGCTATGCCGATATATTACATTTACCTTTTATTCAGAAAAGCGCCAAAAGCTATCCTCAAGATCTCGAACGCGAAGTGATGCACCATTTCGGTTTTGGTGATTTCGTAGTGGCCGATCCTTACACCCACGAGGAAATACTCCGCATCCGCAATCTCAAAGAGCTACAAGACAATCTTCCGCGCATCCCCGACGAAGTGCTCTTTCACCATTTGTGCAACAACCATATATCGCGTTTTCTCTATTCACGTGCCATATTTCCGCCTGCCGAGATTCTGAGGAAACACGATGCCCATCAATACAAAAACATGAACGAGGCTCGCGCTTTCATTCTCCAACTTATCGCAGCCTATCGTCAGATGAAGAATGCAGGCGTTGTAGCCGTATATCAAAAAGACCGCTTCGACCAGTTTGGCCAATTTGCTCGCATCGGCAATGGTTCCATGGGTGGTAAGGGACGCGGATTGGCTTTCATCAACCATTGTCTGTGGCAGGAGGATTTTTCGACAGACAAGCCCCTACTTCACGTACAATTACCCAAGACGGTGATTATCTGCACAGATGTATTCAGTCGGTTTATGCTCGACAATCAGCTTTACCCCATAGCGCTCAGTCAAGCATCCGATGAGGAGATACTAGAAGCATTCTTGCAAAGTTCGCTCAGTGCCGATGTTATTGATGATTTGCTCCATTTGCTTCGCAATGGGTGTTCGCCCATTGCCGTCCGCTCGTCTAGTCTGCTTGAGGACTCACACTATCAGCCCTTTGCTGGCGTTTACTCCACTTATATGGTACCACGCTCATCCAGTCTGCAGGAGACGTTTCTTCACGTACAAGCAGCAATAAAGGCTGTCTATGCCTCTGTGTTCTATCGAAACAGTAAGAACTATCTTTCTGCCACTCAGAATCTCATCGACCAAGAGAAGATGGCCATTGTATTACAAGAAGTGGTGGGCACAGAACATGCCGATGGGCTCTACTACCCATCGTTTTCGGGCGTGGCACAATCGGTCAATTACTATCCTGTGGGGAAACAACGTGCGGAAGATGGCGTTGTCAGTTTGGCCGTAGGACTGGGAAAACAAATCGTGGATGGAGAAAAATCCTTACGATTCTCGCCCACCTATCCCAAGCATCAAATGCAACTGTCCGACCCACAGACGGCTCTACGCGAAACGCAATCTGCCTTTTGGGCCGTCGACCTACACCAAGCATCCTCCCTCCCTACCTGTCACGACGATACTTACCTGCGGAACGTTCCTCTTCAGAAGTTTTCCACTTCAGACGAAGCAAGTCCTTACCTCTTCTCTACATTCGACCATGCTAACGACCGAATAATATCAGGTTGCTATCCAGAGCAAGGACGATTGATTGCCAGTTTTTCGGCCTTACTGCATTCGCCTGTTATTCCACTTGCCGCCACCATCCAAGAGCTACTCCGTATGGGACAACGCAATATGGGGCGTCCCGTCGAGATTGAAATGGCCATACAAATGAATGGGCTGCAGTCGATCACCCTTTATCTGTTGCAGATACGTCCCATGATTGATTTTGCAGAAGATGCGGGCAGCCTTACGCCTATACGCACTGAAGGACATACGCTCTTGCTCTCAGCAAGCCAAACTTTAGGCAACGGGCTGATATCCGATATCTCTCACATTGTCTATCTTCCCTCCACTTCCTACTCTGCCAGTCAATCCCTTCGCTGGGCACAACAATTAGCAGAAATCAACGAGCACTTCGTCCGCAACCAGGAGACTTACTTACTCATTGGCGCAGGCCGGTGGGGAACTTCTGACGCTTCAATGGGTATCCCCGTGAGTTGGTCGCAAATATCTGCTGCTGCAGCCATCGTAGAGTTGCCCATCACGACGCGCCACATCGATGCAAGCCAAGGCTCGCACTTCTTCCACAACCTCACCTCGCTTGGCATCCCCTATCTCACGCTCAATGAGTACGACTTGTCTCTATTTAATAAAGAGTGGTTTGCTCAACATGCAAATTCAAGCGAAGAGATTCAACTGATCACATTAAAAAAGCCCTTGCTCATCTCCATTGATGGTAGACGAAGCAAAGGCAGGATATTTGAAAACTGATACAATCAACTACACATATATATTAAAACCATTTTCACTAGATCCAAGAAACATTACACGACCATTCCACCAAGCGACTCCATATACTTGCACAAAATTGCAATCTGGTAAAGAACGAGATGGAGGCAACATTCCTTTTCCATATATCCTCACGCTTTTACAGGCAATCCGTTAAATGGCCTTGGCTGATTCGAGAATAAAACCTGGGATGCTCTGCTGCATATCCCATATCACATTCATAGGGCATTCTCCATGACTGCTATGATAATTCATGAATCCTAAGCAATAGTAAGCATTGGTAAGTCCAAACTCATCTTGTTTTCTGTCACGCACAAAGAGCAAGTATTTCCATCCATTGGTGAGTTGTTCCGTAATGCGCCGTCCTTCATTACTGTTGCAACGCACTTTATTTATTGACTGCCAATGAAACTGACGAGGAGATATAGCATAGTCTTCATAGAGCGTGCTAGGCGAATATTCCTTATCCGATTTATTGAGTGTGACAAATACCATAGCAAACTTTCGATCGGCATTATACTGTGTACCAAACACTTGCCAACGACCCAGTTTATTCTCTAAAAGCAAATGAATCATTTAAGGTTTACCTGTTGGCAAAAATCATTGGCTAACGGGTATACAAGTAACATTTATAGAAATTCAAGTTTCGGATTTAGCGAGTGATGGTAGACTGGCTAAACCCGAAACTTGTGCTAGAGATTAATCTTCCCAATCATAGTTCGCAAGCGCTTGCGCGACACACGCTGGTACCATTTCACTCACATCCTGCCCTTGGCGCAGATGCTCACGCACTTCCGTAGAGCTATAAGGAAACTGAGGAGCACTTATCAAATGAACATTGGGAGGGAGTTCGGAACTTTGGATGGAGGTGCCCGGACGGGGATATACTAAGAGTTCGTAACGCTGGATTATTTCTTCATAATGCGCCCAACGATGGAATAGCGCCCAATTATCGCCACCTATCAGCAAGCAAAATTTGTGCTGAGGATACTGTTCGGCAAGGGCTCGAAGCGTTGCCCAGGTGTAAGAAGGACGAGGCAAATGAAACTCCACATCGCTCACCTTGATTCTCTCAATATCTTTCACTGCCTCTCGCGCTAGACGCAAGCGAAGTTGCTCGGGAAGAAGACCTCGCTGAGGTTTTAAAGGGTTCTGCGGCGAAACGTTGAGCCACACTTCGTCCACCCATTGCTGCTCTAGCACATGGGTAGCCAAAGCGATGTGGCCATTATGTATGGGATTGAATGATCCACCAAAGATTGCGATTTTCACAAGGAGAATGGACTTGATACGAATGCATTATTCTGCAAGAAAATCTTGAATGATGCGCAGGGCCTCTTGCTGAGCCGTAGCAAGTTCGTCGTTGACGATGACATGATCGAAATTCTTTGCAAAGGAGAGTTCAAACTCTGCACGTGCTATGCGATCGTTGATTACTTCGGGCGAATCTGTGCCACGCCCCTCAAGGCGTTGACGAAGCACTTCGATAGAAGGTGGCTGGATAAAAAGGCTCAAAGCACGATCGGCATAATGCTTCTTAATATTCTGTCCGCCAAGCACATCGACATCGCACACCACATTTTCACCTTTGCTGAGTTGTGCGTCAACCTGCGACTTGAGTGTACCATAGAAACGATCTTTGTACACCTCTTCGTACTCCAAGAAATCGCCTTGCGAAATATGATTGCGAAACTCTTCGGGGGTTAGGAAGAAATATTCCACGCCATTTTGCTCAGTGCCGCGAGGAGGGCGACTTGTGGCCGATATGGAAAAATGCAGATTCAGTCCTTGCTGCATCAAGTAATTGATAATGGTGCTTTTACCCGATCCTGAGGGGGCAGAGAATATGATAATCTTAGACATTATATACAGAGTTTAGAGGTTTCCTATCTGAGGCTATGGAGACGCTCGTTTTACATAACGTTGAGCACCTGCTCCTTGATTTGCTCAAGTTCGTCTTTCATCTTCACCACGATATTTTGCATCTCTGCTTGATTGCTCTTTGAACCCGTAGTGTTGATTTCTCGTCCCATTTCTTGAGAGATAAAGCCGAGTTTCTTTCCCTGTCCGTGACCATTGAGCATAGTTTCACGGAAATAGCGCAGATGGTTAGCAAGGCGTTGCTTCTCCTCACTGATATCAAGTTTTTCTATATAATAGATGAGTTCTTGCTCAAGGCGATTTTTGTCATAGTCCACGCCCTTCAACTCTGAAAGTCGATCCATGAGACGCTGTCGGATTTTCTCCACACGACTATGTTCGAAAGGCTCTATCTCATGAAGCAAATGCTCAATATTGTCCACCTTCTCTGTAAACTTGCGATAGAGGGCTTCACCCTCCTGTTTGCGAAAATCAGTGAGACGTTCTAGAGCCGTACCAATGGTGGAAAGCACAATAGTCCATTCCTCCTCAGAGAGCGACTCTTGTACATTCGTCTGCGTGGTCTCTGGCAAACGCAGTACGAGGTCCCAAATATTTTGGGGCATGGGCAACGATTGTGCTTCTGAAATCTGCTTAATCTGAGAGACATAGGCTGCCACCACTTCAGGAGAAATCACGCCAGCAGCCGTAGTATCATCCTTCTCCACCCACAAGGTGAAGTCTACTTTACCACGTTCGAGTGCGCGCGCTATCTTCTGACGAATTTCTATTTCCTTTTCTCTGTAAAGGGGCGATATGCGTGTGCTCAAATCAAGGCTTTTGCTATTAAGCGATTTTATTTCTACATGAATCTTTTTTCCTTCAAAAGTGGCATCAGCTTTGCCATAGCCCGTCATGGATTGTATCATTGTTGCTGTATTTTTTGTTTGTTACTTGCAAAAGTAGTACTTTTTGCGCAATTTTGCAGCAATGAAAGCTTATAAAGTATGTATGTCGGTAGCAGGATCTGACCCTTCAGGAGGGGCAGGATTGCAAGCCGACCTTAAAACATTCACCATTCTCGGCTGTTACGGACAAGCCGTTCCCACGGCTCTTACCGTGCAAAACACGCTAGGCGTACAGCAGAGCATTGCCCTCGAAGCCTCTTTAGTAAAGAGACAGATAGAAGCCATCCTGACCGACTGTCCTCCTCGTTGTCTGAAAATAGGCATTGTGCCTCATGCCGAAACTGCACTTGCATTGGTTCACATTCTAGAACGCCGTGAGATTGCCTTCACCGTAATCGATCCTGTGCTTGTCTCCTCTTCTGGCCATCTGCTTGCCGACGAAGGAGCCAGACGCATCATGAAAGAGAGGCTAATGCCACTTTGTAGCCTCATCACGCCCAATCTGCCTGAAGCACGTATCCTTACAGGAGCGACAGAGACAAGCATTGAAGACTGTGCTTTCCAACTCTTCGAAATGCTTCATGGCCCTGCTATATTGCTCAAAGGAGGACACCGAGAAGGAAAACCTACAGACATACTCTGTGATGCCGACGGATTACATTATTTCACAGCGCAGCGCATACAGACACACAACGATCACGGCACAGGCTGCGTGCTCTCCTCGGCCATTACAGCCTATATGTGCCACGGACTTTCTCTGCCTGAAGCCATAGAGAAAGCTAAGCTTTTCGTCACTCGTGCGCTTGAGAGGGGAGCTGATTACGAACTGGGAAAAGGACACGGGCCGATGTATCTTCTGCCATCAGAAGAGGAAGATATATAATTCTATTATTTGAGGAGTGTAAGCATCTATACGCCAAGAGTTTCTATCTCCTCCCGCTTACAACTTTCCGCCAAAACATTTCATATCTTCAAGCGTACACCATCCAGCATCTTTTATTTCACGAAGAAAGAGACGGGCACACATCTCGGCATCATCGCCAGCCCGATGGTGAGTACCTTCGGGTATGCAAAATTGAGCGCAAAGGTCGCCCAACCGATTACTCGGAAAGTTGTACAGACTACGGGCAGCACGTAAGGAGCAATAATAGTCTACGTCGGGCGTGGCTAGACCATAATAACTCAGTGAGCGACGAAGACAAGAGATGTCGAAAGACGCATTATGAGCTACTAGCACGGGCACCTCATCAAGATAATCAAGAATCTCATCCCATACTTCGGGAAAAGCGGGTGAGTGCGCAGTATCCTCGGGATGAATGCCATGCACTTGAATATTCCAACAAGCATATTTATTACCCTCGGGCTGTACGAGCCAAGAGCGTGTTTCTCTTATCTGTCCGTTCCTGACTAAACAGACTCCAGCCTCACAGATAGAGGATCTGCTACTTGTGGCTGTTTCGAAGTCGATGGCTATGAAATCAAGGTCTTCTATTATGGGATACATATTATACAATAGACGTTTCAATGCGCCCACGGAATTACTTATGACCAAATTCCGTGGGCGCGTTGTTTTTTTCTTGTGCTTTACGGCTTGCAAATGTAATGATTTAAGACGAGCGAAGCAAGCTATGAGTAGGGAGAGCAGTTTCTTGACTTCGTCACTTTTCGACCTATCAAAAGACCATTTCTAATTTGGGTGGCACATTGACGAAGTCAAGAGGGCTTGTTGCTCAGTTACGTCTGCCCTACTAAATCTGTATTATATTATATAGTGCTGCATTTAATATGGCTCTGCTTTCCTCAAACGGGAACTTCTTATTTAGTGTTCGCTGAAAAAAAGTCCAAGTTCAAATTGAGCAAAAAGCATACATCGGTCTTATCCGCCAAATATCAACGACGCACATCCTTGTAGGATGTCTTTATGCGACATCTGATGTGTCTTACGTACGAAGCGAGTGAGATAGATAGTGTCCTATTGCCAACGCCTTGCAAATGTGTGCTACCTATCTGTCTACTACTTTGCAACCATCGTGGATAATATCTACATCTACAGGATATTGCACTTCAGCATCCGCACATGCGTGCCACGAATATGACCTTTTCATTGCTCGATGAGCATTTTGGGCTTTACCGGACGGCAGTGGTAGAGCTGCCGCTGCCGTCCGGTAGAGCTACCACTGCCGTCCGGTAGAGCTGCCGCTGCCGTCCGGTAAAGCTACCGCTGCCGTTCGGTAGAGCAATAAATGATGGTTTGCAGATGGCAGAGAGTAAATCTGCGGATGGCAAAATCAGGGTGAGTAAATAGAAGCAAACGATTCTTGCAAAGAGCAGATGAGGGGGAGAAGCAAATAAAATGAGACATTAGGATAATTCCAACACACAATATCCGCTGAGCCCAAAACGTACACGAGCAAACGAACGGAAGTACTTTCGCAAACGGAAGAAATTGCGCCTATGTTTGGCATTCCGCCCTTTTTGCCTTACCTTTGCTAGCACTACAACGAAAGGGGTGGTTCTATTACTTCTGATATAGAACCACCCTAAACGGATATTATACTTCCCAATATCTACTACTGAAAGTACCATGATAGAAATTACCTATATATTTCATAGCGGATTTGCTTTGGTCACAGACGAATGCGTGCTTATCTTCGATTGTTGGATGGACCCCAACGATGTAGTGAAGCGCTTGTTTCGCGAAAATAAAGAAAAGCCATTCTACGTGTTTGCAAGCCACTTCCATGAGGATCACTTCAACCATGATATCTTCCAATGGCGCAAACTTTGGCCTAAAACTCCAATCAACTATATTCTCTCGAAGGACATCTTGAAGCATCGACGAGCGCAGAAAGAAGAAGCTGACGCTTGGATGGGGAAAGGGGCTTCATGGACAGACGGAGACGTAAAAGTGACGGCCACAGGGAGCAATGATAGTGGAGTGAGTTGGATAGTGGAAACAGGCGGACAACGCATTTTTCATGCGGGCGATCTCTGCAACTGGTACGCTCGCTTCCTTGCTGATGGGACGGCCGATGAGCCATGCTTCAGCACGGAGTTTGGCATACAAGTGAACCCTGTGGCTGAAGAGAAACGATTCCTTGGCGAACTAAAGGATATAAAGAGACTGACGGATGAATTTGATATTGTAATGTTTCCCGTAGACGGACGCATAGGAAATGGCTATACTCTAGGAGCAAGGCAATTTATCAGCAAATTTCGCGTAGGGCTTTTCATACCAATGCATTTTGTGATGAGTGGCTTTGAATCAGCATGGCGCATGGAGCCATTTTGCAAAGAAAAGGGCATTCCATTTTGGCGCATTAGCCGTGAGGGAGAAAGCATTGCAATGGCAGACAACAACATCGTCCGACCAACCACACAGGCCGACTTGCCCCGTTTACTCAAAATCTTTGCCCATGCTCGGCACTTTATGACGCAAGCGGGAAATCCCAACCAATGGGACGAGAATTATCCCAGCGAGGAGTTACTCACTGAAGACATAAATAACGGCGACAGTTATGTGGTGGTACACAACGGACAAATAGAGGCAACCTTTGTGCTTCGCGGCGGAACAGACCCCACCTACTCTACCATCTATAAAGGAACTTGGTTGAGCAATCGACCATACGCCACAATTCATCGCATTGCCAGCACGGGAGCAGTCAAAGGTATTTTTCGAATCGCCATGCAACTCGCTCTCAGACACCATGAAAGCATACGTATCGACACACATCAGGACAACAAGCCCATGCAAGGAGCAATCCTCAAAGAAGGATTCCACCGCTGCGGCCTAATTCATTGCTGGAACGGAGATGAGCGCGTAGCCTTTCAGTATGACGCATCGTCATTATAAATTATAGTGTGGGGGCGGAATGAGTGAATACGAAAATACTTGCATTGAAAGATTATTGGTACTTAGATTGAGAACTTGAACTCCCCGATAGCTCCATCCACCCACACGAATCTAGTGCACTTTCTCTACTCCTCTAAAACTTTTCTTCGTAACTTTGCACATTCTAACGAAGATTATCCTATGAAGATTCTCATCATCAATGCGAGCCCACGCCGAGGCGGAAACATTCATCAGATGCTCACTGCCATGGCAGAAGAAGCACAAGCATTGCACCATGAAGTACGGATGCTCCGCACCGACGAAATGAAGGTAGCTCCATGCAAAGGATGCATGGCTTGCCGCAAGAAGTTAGAATGCGTTTTGCCCGAAGATGATGCGCAGCACACACTGCAACAGATTTGCTGGTGCGACGTACTCATTGTGGGAGCACCTTGTTATTGGGGAAACATTCCAGGCCAACTCAAACTGCTCTTCGACCGCATAGTCTATGGCATGATGGGCGAAAATCGTTGGGGGATTCCTCTCCCACTCCACAAAGGAAAGCGTGCCATTGTGGTCACCACATCCACCACACGTTGGCCCTTCAACATCTGGTTTCATCAGACACGTGGCGTTGTGCGAGCACTGCGAGAGATATTCCATTACAGCGGGTTTCGCCTCATCAAGAGTATACAACTCGGTGGTACGAAAGGCCGCCAAGCCTTAAATGAACGCACGCTCGCTGCTTGTCGACGGGCTATACGCCGCTTATAAATCTCACAGTTTGGAGGTTTTAGATTATAAAGTTTCCTCTGCTTCCAAGTATTTCTGGAAAGAATTAAGGTTATATTATAACTTAATGACCTCAAAACACACGATAAACTCAAAACTAAAATATCAACCACATGAAAAGTCTACTAATCAAAGATACCACCACAGAAGAGCGTATTGAAATAGTCAAGACATCCCTTTCCTTCGGCGGTTCCGACTGTGAAGGCATCGACATGGATGACCTCTACGACGACTACATCTTCGGTCTCAAAGAGCTCGCCGACATCAACCGCGAATTTAGCGAGAAGCATGCAGGCAGCGTTCGAGCTGATAATCAGAATAGACAGTAAGAGAGAGTCCCTCCAATCACGCTCCATCATCACTTCCCCATTCCTTACGCAAAATCGACTGTACACAAGCGCCAATGCTTTGTACAGCCGGTTTTGATTAATGGAGGCTCTTAAAAACTAATTTGAAGTTATTCCATTCTGAAATAAGATTTATTAGAACCAACCTTTTTAAGAGATACAATCTTCATTATGACAAGTTTGGTTCGTTGACTGATTATTTTCAAAGAACTACCTTAAAAGTCTTGCCCTCTACAGTTACTATATAGGAACCTTTAGCGAGTCCACTTATTTTGTTTTCTCGCGACGTTGCAACTAATAAACCCTGTAAGTTAAAGACTTGAATAAGAGATTTTCGAGATGCATTGTTTACTATAATAGAGCCTTTATTGGTGGTTATTGTTACATCTTGGGGCGTGACTATTACATTTGTTATTCCTGTTGAGGGAAGATCAAATTCTTTGATTTCCCAAAAACTGCCCCATCCTGGATCATTGCTATAAACTTCCTTACACCCTCTTGGTACATAAAGTGTAGCACCTACATATATCTTTAATGGTAAAGAGGTATTGGTTAACCCTGAGGGCGGAGTTTTAGATTTGCAAATAATTGTCTTCAATTTATCATAGTTTAATTTTTCTACATCTAAAGATTTGATATTGGATCCCAATACCAAAGTATCCATAGTTTGACATAAATCCGGATTAGTAATACACCCCCCTGCTATTTCAAGTTTCCCTATATGTCCATTATAACGAGAATCAACATAAAATTTTTCTACGTTAGAGTAATATGGAGGTTTATCTAACCTTTTAGTAGGTCTCCACTCTTTTGTTTCTATCAAAGGGCGCCCTACATAAAAATAGCTCAAATTTTCAAATGCAGGTTTACATTCTGCATCCCATAGATACAAAAATCCTTTTAAAGAGAATTCTTCATCCGAGTCTTCTATGATTACAGTCTTGAGTCTTTTTAAATATTCCTCTTCATTATAACTACCATAAAAAGCTCCAAATGAATGTACAGACGTTACAGTTCCACTATACCAGAATGGGAGCCCATTCAATCCTTTTCCAATCGTCAATTTAGATATTCTCTGACAGAGCAAGATAATTGAAGGAGATATTTCTACAACACTATCTGGTATGGTAAAATTCTCCAATGATTTACATCCATCAAATGCATTATCTCCTATTGATCGAAGAGCCTCTGGCCACTGTATATCTTCTAAACAATAGCAATTTGCAAAACATCTAGATGTAATGTATTTTATACGTCTTGGCAATTTGAGGTGACATAGTTTTGTATTTTCAAATGCTCCACCTCCTATATAAGACAATGACGAAGGAAATGCTATTTTGGCTATTGAAGTTTCCTTAAAAGCATCATCAGATATAAAAATCAAACTATCTGGTAAAACTACATTAGTTAAAAGACGATCTCCTCTAAAAGCACATAGGCCAATGTCTAATACCGTTTTAGGGAATGATACAGATCGTAAATTCTTATATCCTTCAAAAGCGTAACTCCCAACACTTGTAACAATTAAAGTTCTTCCTTTGTATTTAATAGTTTGAGGTATAACAACTTTATCTGTATTCTTATTTACAGATCCTTCAACACTTACAGTCAGATTCTTTAGAGAGGTGATTGTAAAACAAAGGCCATTTGCCTCGAAATCGTAAGCAGACGCCGATAAAAATGTAAATATAGCCAGTACAACCAACTTTATTTTCAAACAAAACTGTTTCATAACGAGTGATATTAAAGATATACTACATATTAAAATGCATAATTTCCTCAAAAGTATTGTACGTTACCAAAAGTGTACTATTTCAACAAACTTTTACCAGACATCTTATATTGTACCTTTTGTGAATCTGATACAAGGTAATCCTGTTGATTTTATCAAACAATATCTAAGTCAGTTGAAAGAAATATCACTTTCGACAACGTACAATTCATTGGACAAAACTTACCAATTAAACATTAAATGAAATGTTGTTGATGACTTCATAGGGCACCCCTATTTCACGCATCCAAGGAACACCAATCCTTTCCGCTTCCTTAGCATCAATGCCAAGCCGTAAAGTTAAAGGATTTTCTTTCGTTGAATCGCAATAGCCACAATAATGGCCTGAATAAACATCGCCAGAAGTTAGATGGACACTACATTCTTGTCCAAATTTCCCAACTGTTTCTGAAAGTAGCTCAATACTATCCATAAAACAAACATATTTTTGATCAACTACTCCCACATTGATCAGATTGATAAAAAAATGAACTATATATATACAAAAAAGCGTGGGAGTCTGTATCCGTTACTCGTCCCACGTAACCAGGTCTTCGCATTACCTTTCCCCGAGGACAAGCAACGTTGAGAAACCCACGCCGATATGCGGCTTATAGAATACAATACGCCCAAAGTATCCGCGCCACAAGTGGCACGAATACAATAAGGGCTATCATACCTATAATAAGTATGCATACCCATGGGCATCTATCGTTGCAATGTTCCTAACGGGGATGAAGTTGCGAAGTTCGGTCACGTTCAGAACAAAGCGCAAATAAACGCCTTTCTATATATGAAACCCAAGCCCAGACATTCATTGAAAACCCTCGGCGTGGATTCGGCGACAAAGATAAATGTTTATCACTAAAATTGCAAAGCAAATGCTAAGTTTTTACAAAAGCTGGCTCTGCTCCAGCTATTCTGCAAAGTAGAGTTTACCCTCGTGAGAAGCTAATCTTTCCCTATTATAAGGTATAAGGACTGAGAAGAATGTCTTATCAGAATGCAAACTACGGAATAGGCTTTTTTATAACCAGCTACGCTCAAAATTCCTACCTACAAAGCAGCGCTCTTTTATGTTCTGCAACATCTTTCTCGAAAATAGATAAATTCTTTATTTGTAATCATTACAAAGTAACCGTATATTTGCTGCATGGAAAGAATAAGGACATACATTGCCGATGTATGGCGGTTCTATTGCGACGGATTTCGACAGATGACTTGGGGCAGAACGCTTTGGGTGATTATTCTGCTCAAGCTGTTTGTGATGTTCGTGGTGCTGCGCGTGTTTTTCTTCAAACCTGCCATGAGCGGGATGAATGATACCCAGAAGATAGAATGCGTGGGGCAACAGCTAGAACATGGTCGATAGGCTTACTTGTAAAAGTATTCTAATATTATAGGAATACTCCTCTCCTTATTCTCAGAGAAGCACTAATCTTAAATGCAATATCCCTTATGACTACATTTCTCACTGCACTTGATGCCGCTACGATAGACTGGTCGCGAGCACAATTTGCACTAACGGCTTGCTATCATTGGCTGTTTGTACCCCTCACGTTGGGACTAGCACTTATCGTGGGGATTATGGAGACGCTCTTCTATATGAAGAAGGACGAGTTTTGGAAACGCGCCACACAATTCTGGATGAAACTCTTCGGCATTAACTTCGCCATTGGCGTGGCCACAGGATTGATTCTAGAGTTTGAATTTGGCACGAATTGGAGTAACTACTCTTGGTATGTGGGCGATATCTTTGGTGCGCCGTTGGCCATCGAAGGCATTGTGGCTTTCTTTATGGAAGCTACGTTTATAGCCGTAATGTTCTTTGGATGGAACAAGGTGAGCCGAGGATTCCACTTAACTTCCACTTGGCTCACGGGGTTAGGAGCTACACTCTCGGCATGGTGGATTCTTGTAGCTAATTCGTGGATGCAACATCCCGTCGGTATGACATTCAATCCCGACACCGTGCGCAACGAGATGACTGATTTTCTAGCCGTTGCTTTTTCGCCCACCGCAGTGGTGAAGTTCTTCCACACCGTTTCGAGCGGATGGATGACGGGGGCTGTGTTCGTGATTGGTGTGAGTTGTTGGTTTTTATTGCACAAGCGCAATGAGCTCTTGGCTCGCAAGTCCATTAAAGTGGCGGCATTAACGGGAATCATTGCCACCCTTGTGGTGATGGGCACTGGCGACCAAAGCGGCATTACAATGGCTCGCGAACAACCGATGAAACTTGCTGCCGCAGAAGGTCTGCAACAAGGCGGAAAAGGTGCAGCTTTCAGCATTGTGCCGGGCGTAGAAGTGCCCAACGTGCTTTCCATCCTTGCCACTCACGACACCCAAGGCTACGTGCCAGGAATCCAAGATTTACTCAACGGATATACCTTGCCCGACGGCACACGTATGCCTTCGGCCGAAGAGAAGATGGCGCGTGGACAAAAGGCTATTCAGGCCTTTGGCCAATATCGCGAGACGCATGACAAACAATCCCAAGCGGCCCAACAGGCACTCGATACGTTGCAACAATACCAAGCTTACATGGGCTATGGCTACTTGAAGGACAAGACAGAATTAGTGCCTCCTGTGGACATCGTTTATTGGTCGTTCCGCCTTATGGTGGGCTTTGGTTCGTTCTTATTGCTGCTCATGGTGGCAATGGTATGGACCTCGCGCAATTCTTCATTCCGCTATCCGCGTTGGTTATTATGGGCGGGCATTGTTTCCATCCCGATGGTCTATGTAGCTGGTCAGGCAGGATGGATTGTTGCAGAAGTTGGCCGCCAGCCATGGGCCATTCAGGATCTGCTGCCTGTAGGAGTGGCTGTATCACAGCTTAGCCCATCGCAGGTAATGATCACTTTCTTCTTGTTCCTTGCCCTGTTCACTCTATTACTCATTGCTGAGGTGCGCATTCTGTGCAAGGCCATCGCTTCTCATAACGACAACTAACCTTACATTTCTTCACTATCATGATAACCTATGCATTTCTTCAACAATATTGGTGGGTACTCGTCTCCCTGCTAGGTGCCCTCTTGGTGTTTCTCATGTTTGTGCAAGGAGCCAACTCTTTGCTTTTCCGCATTGGGCATAATGCCGAAGAGCGCCAACTCATTGTCCGCACCACGGGACGAAAATGGGAACTTACGTTTACTACGCTCGTCACCTTTGGCGGAGCATTCTTTGCTTCTTTCCCTCTGTTCTATAGCACTAGTTTTGGCGGAGCTTATTGGATATGGATGCTCATCCTTGTGAGTTTCGTATTGCAAGCTGTGGCCTATGAATATCAAGACAAGCCCCACAATTTGTTAGGTACTCGCACCTATCAAGCCTTTCTTGTGTTCAATGGTTTCGTTGGTCCCTTCGTACTAGGTGCCGCAGTGGGCACGTTCTTCACAGGTTCTGCATTCTCCGTGAGTCATGCAGCAATGGGAAATGCCAATGCAGCACTAGCGTCGCCCGTCATCAGCCAATGGGACAGCGCTTGGCATGGATTGGAAGCCTTGGCTCAACCATGGAACTGGGTGCTAGGATTGGCAGTATTCTTCCTTGCCCGTGTGCTGGGATCGCTCTATCTGATTAATCGTACAGAGGATGAAGCCTTGCTTCTCCGCTTGCGCCACCAAGTGATTATCGAAGCCTTACCTTTCTTGATTTTATTCGTAGCTTTCATCGGCTATTTGCTCACAATTGATGGATTAACCTATCAAGAAGTCACACAGACATTCGTGATTGAAAATCATAAATATCTACACAACTTCTTGGAACTTCCACTAGTTAGCGGCATGTTCTTACTAGGAGTAGTCGGTGTGCTATGTGGCATAGGCCAAGCATGCTTCTTTGCAAAGAGTAAGAACAGCATTTGGCCCGTATCAATCGGCACGATTTTAGCCGTATGGGCGCTTCTGCTCATTGCCGGACTCAACGATACGGCCTACTACCCTTCACTCACTTCTCCTCAGTCATCACTTTGCCTTGCCAACAGCAGTTCGAGCGAATTTACGCTGCGGACGATGGCTATTGTGAGTTTGATTATTCCCTTCGTTCTGGCTTACATTGCTTACGTATGGCGAGCTTTGGAAAAGAAAGAATAGGACGTTTCTTGTTCCGTAACTATGCAAAATTCCCCGCTTCACATTTAATAATGAAGCGGGGGATTTTGCATAGTTACGAAAAATGGTTGCGAGAATTTTAAGAGTTTAAGAGCTAAGAATACACCTTATAAATGAGCAGTGCATCCTTTTAGACTTATTCAACTCTCTTCCTCTTATCTGATAAATAGGAGTTCGCGATACTTAGGAAGCGTCCACATCTCATCCTCCACAATAAGTTCGAGCTTGTCGATGTGGTAGCGGATAGAATCAAAGTAAGGAGCAATCTCATCATGGTAGGCAACAGCCAAGGTACGAATATCCTCAATCTTATTGACCACCTTACGCTTTTCCACCATAGCCTCTACATTTTCAGCTACGAAGCTCACGTGCTTATTGATTTTCTCAATGAGGTCGATATTGTAAGCAGTAAGGCGCTTTACCGTAGCGGGATCAGAGAAGGCTTCCTGAATCTTATGCACATTGTCTACCAATTCGCTCTGATACTTCGTAGCGACGGGGATGATGTGGTTCATACAGAGATCGCCGAGCACACGAGCTTCAATCTGGATCTTCTTCTGATAGGTTTCCCACTTAATCTCATTGCGAGCTTCGAGTTCGGGCTTCGTCATCACGTGCATGTCGGTGAACATCTTAATGCTATCTTCATCGAGATAACGATCGAAGATAACGGGACAAGAAGTTTCGCAGTCCAATCCGCGGCGTTTAGCCTCTTCCTTCCATTCATCGCTATAGCCATTACCATCAAAGTGGATGGGCTTACAAGTCTTGATGTCCTGACGGAGCACCTCAAGGATAGCTGAAATCTTACCTTCACCCTTTTCGATGAGTGCATCCACGCGAGTCTTGAAATTAACCAAAGCCTCGGCCACGGCTGTGTTGAGCACAATCATGGCACTAGCACAGTTGGCAACAGAACCTACAGCACGGAACTCAAAGCGATTGCCTGTAAAGGCGAATGGACTAGTACGATTACGATCTGTATTATCAACCATCAACTCGGGAATCTGCGGAATATCGAGCTGTACACCATGCTTACCTTCAAGAGTGAAGAGTTCATCGTTTGTAGAATTCTCTACCTTTTCCAAGAACTCGCTGAGCTGCTTACCGAGGAAGCTTGAGATGATTGCGGGAGGTGCTTCGTTGGCACCCAAACGGTGAGCATTCGTGGCGCTCATGATAGAAGCCTTGAGCAAGCCATTGTGCTTGTACACACCCATCAATGTTTCAACGATAAACACGAGGAAGCGGAGGTTCTCTTCAGGAGTCTTGCCAGGACCATGGAGCAAAGCTCCTGTATCGGTGGTAAGGCTCCAGTTTTCGTGCTTACCCGAACCATTGATACCAGCGAAAGGCTTTTCATGGAGCAAGCAACGGAAGCCATGTTTACGAGCAATCTTGCGCATGAGCGACATGATAAGCATATTGTGGTCGACAGCCAAATTGCACTCTTCGAAGATTGGAGCCAATTCAAACTGGTTGGGAGCAACCTCATTGTGACGAGTTTTGCAAGGAATGCCCAATTCGAGAGCCTGAATTTCGAGGTCGCGCATAAACTCCTGCACACGTTCGGGGATGGCACCGAAGTAGTGGTCGTCCATCTGCTGATTCTTTGCCGAATCATGTCCCATCAGCGTACGTCCAGTGAGCAATAGGTCGGGACGTGCAGCATAAAGACCTTCGTCCACGAGGAAGTATTCTTGCTCCCAGCCAAGATTAGCAGTAACGCGGGTCACACTAGGATCGAAATAGTGGCATACCGCAGTAGCAGCTTTATCCACAGCAGCGAGGGCCTTCTTCAGCGGAGCTTTATAGTCGAGTGCTTCGCCCGTGTAGCTTACGAAGATGGTAGGAATCATCAACGTGTCGCCCACGATAAACACAGGAGATGCAGGGTCCCAAGCAGAGTAGCCACGAGCTTCGAATGTAGAACGAATACCACCATTGGGGAATGAAGAGGCATCGGGCTCTTGCTGTACCAATTCCTTACCTGAGAAGTCCTCTACCATGCCGCCCTTGAAGTCGTGCTCTACAAAAGCATCGTGCTTCTCGGCAGTACCTTCTGTAAGGGGCTGAAACCAGTGAGTACAATGGGTCACACCCATTTCCATGGCCCATTGCTTCATGCCCTTAGCCACGTCGTTGGCTACAGACAGAGGCAGCGGTGTGCCTTTTTCGATTACCTCGCGGAGCTGCTGGTAAGTCTTCAACGGAAGATATTTGAACATCTTCTCCTGATTGAACACATACTTGCCAAAATATTCAGACGGACGCTCCTGAGGAGCTTTTACCTCGAGTGGACGCTTCTTAAACGCTTCTTCCACAACTTTAAAACGAAGGGTGCTCATTTTAGTAAGGGGTTAATTGATAAGGAATATATATAGGGATGCATGCCCTCGCCGCGCTACGGAGCTTAGTTTCGAGCCCGAACCCTATTTGTTATAGTTAGTTTTGTGTTACTACTTTATTGAAATTTATAGAAGAAGTATGGAGTTTTAGGATTACGAGGTTATAAAGTTTCTTTTGCTAGATGTAATCTCTTGACTTATAAACTCATCAAACTCATAAACTTCTCATTCTACTTCTTCATCCACTTCTTGAGTCGACGCATAGCTTCCTCGCAATCCTCGCGTTTGCCAAAAGCAGTAAGGCGAATGTATCCTTCGCCCGCAGGACCGAAGCCCACGCCCGGAGTGCTGACAACGTTAATCTGTGTAAGGAGTTGTTCGAAGAAATCCCAACTGCCTACGCCATCGGGAGTCTTGAGCCAAATGTAAGGAGCGTCAACGCCACCATACACCTTCAAGCCTACTTCTGTCAAGGCCTCACGCATGATGCGTGCATTGGTCATATAGTAGTCAATGGTCTCGCGCACTTGCTTTTTGCCTTCCTCTGAATAAATGGCTTCGGCAGCACGTTGCACAATGTAAGCCGTACCATTAAACTTGGTACATTGACGGCGATTCCATAGCTGATTGAGTTGCACTTCCTCGCCACTTTTGCTGCGCACCTTGAGTTCTTTAGGAACCACAGTGTAGCCACAACGCAAGCCCGTGAAGCCAGCTGTTTTGGAATAGGAATGAAACTCTACTGCGCATTGCTTAGCTCCCTCTATCTCGTAAATGGAATGAGGAATGCCTTCACGCGTGATGTAAGCTTCATAGGCTGCATCGTAGAGCAAAAGGCTCTTGTTTTTCAATGCATATTCCACCCACTTCTCGAGTTCTGCTCTACTTAATGTAGTTCCCGTAGGATTGTTGGGATAGCAGAGATAAATCATGTCGGTGGCATGATCGGGGAGCTGAGGTGTGAAGTCATTGGCAGCAGTACAAGGGCAGTAAGTCACCTTGCTCCAACTTCCATTTTCAACCTCTCCTGCACGTCCGCCCATCACATTGGAGTCGATATATACAGGATAAATGGGGTCGGTCACGCAGATGCTATTGTCTGTACCAAGGATATCGCCAAAGTTACCTGTATCGCTCTTTGCACCATCGTTGATAAAGATTTCATCTTCATCAAGTTGGATGCCACGCGGAGCAAAATCATTCTCCACGATGGCCTTACGCAGAAATTCATAACCATGTTCAGGGCCATATCCGCGGAACGTGTCGGTGCTACCCATCTCGTCCACAGCTTTATGAAGTGCTTCAATCACAGCCGGACAAAGCGGACGAGTCACATCGCCAATGCCTAAACGAATGATGGGAGCCTCGGGATGTGCCTCTTTATAGGCGGCCACTTTCTGGGCTATATCTGCAAAAAGATAATTCTTCTGTAATTTCAAGAAATTCTCGTTCAGCGTAATCATCGTGCAAAAGATTTGATTGATGTATTTGTGTGTCAGTATATTTTATGTCTCATAACCTTACGCGTTTCGTATGGGAAGCGTGCCTTGCATGAGACCTTAAAGTGTCAGAGAGCTAGAAGCAAGACTTTTATCAACGTTGCTTGTTCGTACAAGTCCTTCTTCTAACTCTCTGCATTTAGTTATCTATATCAATTCGTCCGTCAAACACTTTGGTAGCCGGACCTGTCATTAGTACTCTGCCATTGCTCTCACACCATTCTATATGAAGCGTTCCTCCGTCCATGTGAATATCGACGCTTCGTCCTGTGCGATGAGTAAGCGCTGCTGCCACTGCGGTGGCACAGGCACCTGTGCCACAAGCCATCGTGATACCAGAGCCACGTTCCCACACTCGCATACGTATGCTTCCGTCAGCCAAGAGCGTTGCGAACTCTATATTGCAGCGTTCAGGAAACGCCTTAGCAAATTCTAGCGTAGGACCAACACCCGCCACATCAAACGTCTCAGCATCATCTACGAACACTACAAAGTGAGGGTTACCCATCGATACGAACGTGCCCGTATAGCTTTTACCATCTGTAGCGACGACAGCGCCCTCTGTGAGTGAGCCATCGGGAGTGGCCATCTGAGAGGGGACAGTCAAACGGGGCTTATCCATGTCCACAGTGACACTCTCCACCTGTCCATCTGCCGACACATGGAGATTCAATATCTTAATCCCCGACAGCGTAGAAAGTTTAATCTCCGTCTGCTTCGTGAGTCCGTATTCATAAAGATACTTACCGATGCAGCGTGAAGCATTGCCACACATGCGGGCTTCAGAACCATCATTATTAAAGATGCGCATTGAGAAATCTGCACCATCAGCTCCCTGCCCTATCAACACAAGTCCATCACCACCGATACCCTTATGACGATCGCTCCACAAGCGCGAAACTTCTTCGGGATTGGCTATAGGATATTTTAGGGTATTGACATAAATGTAGTCATTGCCCGCTCCATGCATTTTGGTGAATTCTATTGTTTGGCGCATATCGTTTCTGTATTGTACTTTTATATCGATTCTGAGATGCATTGAGTAAGCTTTTTCAGCCTTTTCTACTCCTTTTTCTCTTTCGATGCTGCAAAGATATAACTTTTTCTTATCAAAACCATACTTTGCACGACAAAATTCTCAAAGAAAAAGCATAAAACGTTCATTTTTCCACATATTGCCAATTTTATTTAGCATTATGCGAGATTTTTCGTGTATAAAAGAGCAAACTTCTTTTTTAAGTAAGGAAATAATTCTTTTTGCTGTTCATCGTGCCGAATACATATCATTCTGCCGTTTCTAAGCCTACATTGATGAGTCATGCTAATCATTCCGAAGTGCATACCATCGTAAACGCATAATTTAAAAGCAACAGCCTTTTTGCTTTTCGAGCGTTTTTAAACATCAATGGTCATTAATTGAACATTGATGTATCATTAATACTGCGCTTCATACAGAATTAAACTTGAATGAGCATCAATTCTGCCTAAAAGAATATTAATGATTAAACAATGTTCAATTAATGACCATTATACGTTCAATCACGCGCAAAGCACGATTTATATTGTTTTATTTGATAGTCCGAGCAAGCTTTGCATCGATGCTATCCGTTATGCGCTTAAATGCCTCAGGATCAGACTCAAATTTTTGCGTATCGCCATCTACTATTATTAGATTGCCTTTATACCCCTTAATCCACTCTTCATATCTCCCATTCAATCCCGTAAGATAATCGACACGAATTGCTTGTTCGCATTCACGACCACGTTTGCCAATTTGACTAATGAGATTGGGAATAGTAGAACGAATGTAAATCATCAAGTCGGGTAACTCTACAAGAGTCATCATCGTGTCGAACAAATCAGAGTAGTTATTGAAGTCGCGGTCGGACATATATCCCTGTCCGTGCAGATTGGGCGCAAATATGCAGGCATCCTCAAAGATAGTACGATCTTGAATGACATCTTTGTTGCTTTGGCTAATTTCTACTACTTCCTTAAAACGCTTGTTGAGAAAGTAAATTTGCAAATTGAACGACCATCTCGACATATCGTGATAGAAATCGTCGAGATAAGGATTATGTTCAACGGGTTCAAAACGAGGAGACCAGTTATATCGTTTTGCCAACATCTTTGTCAGTGTGGTCTTGCCACTACCGATGTTACCAGCTACTGCTATATGCATTGTATGTTTCTGTTATTTTGTATTGGTGAGATCCGTGGAAATAATTGCGTCTATTTTATTTGTAATAAAGAGGAAATCCTCAGACCGCATTTTGTAATCGAGCTTATCCACATCAAGTATCAGGACTTTCCCTTTGTACTTATTAAGAATGAAGTCCTCGTATCTGCTGTTCAAACCTTGTAAATATTTGATAGGTATATTCTGTTCACAAGCACGTCCACGCTTTTGGATATTTTCCACAAGATGAGGTACGGAAGCCTTGAGGTAGATCATAAGGTCGGGAAGTTTGACCTCCTCTGTCATAATCTCATAGAGTTCCATGTACGTCTCAAAGTCGCGATCACTCAAGTTGCCTTGCTCATAATTGTTAGCCGTGAATACGAACACTCCCTCATAGAGCGTACGATCCTGAATCACGATATGTTCCGACTTGGAAATTTCGAGAGCATCTTTGAAGCGTTCTTTCAAGAAAAACACCTCCATGGGAAATGACCACCTCTGCAAATCTTTATAGTAGTCGTCCATGTAGGGATTATCTACCACCGCCTCGTACCGGGGTTCCCATTGGTAGTGCTCGGCAAGCATCTTTGTCAGTGTTGTCTTTCCACAACCAATATTTCCTGCTATTCCTATATACACTTGTTGTACGCTGTATTTTAATTGAGTAATAAGTTGTGCAAAGTTAGCAATTCTAATCGAGTACTCTGTAGCAAACAAAGATATATTGTTTTAGGCGCGTGGAATCTGGGCAAGATGTAGGCGTACGCCAAGGCTAATCAAATAAATTATAGAGCTTGCTTTGGTGAATTGATTGATTATTTGCATCTTTGCACGCATGACAACGATTTACCTAGTCCGTCACGGCGAGACCGAAGAAAACCAAAAACAAATTCTCCAAGGCCATATGCCAGGACATCTTACCGCGTTAGGACGCGAACAAGCTGAAGCCTGTGGCAAACACTTAAAGGAGATGAACGTTCACCCCGACCTCATGCTCTATAGCGATTTGAAACGTACGGTCGATACAGCCGAGATTATCAACAAGCAACTATGCATCCCCTTTGCACCATGTCCATTGCTGCGCGAAAGGGATTGGGGCAGTTTCACAGGCAAGCCCGTAATTCGTGCTCGACAAGAGCAACTGCCAGACGATGCTGAGAGCGTAGAAGCCATGTTTCAGCGCGCTCGTCGATTTCTAAGTTTCGTCAAAGAGCATTACGAAGGACAGACAATTATAGCCGTAGGCCATGGGTTGTTCAATCGAACCATTCAAGCGGCTCTGCAAGGTGTGGAGATTCGCGACATTCCGCGCATGGAGAATGCCGAAGTAAGATGTTGCCGATTTGAGACACTCCCCGATGGGTGGGGCAACAAAGCAGATATGGTCTCGGCGGATTAGGGGTTACCCAAGCAACAAATATCTGCTAATATAAAAAGGCAATAACGACAATAGTCAACAATATCAGACAACTAGATTCTCCTTATGACAAAAGAAGAAAAGATGTCCCATATTGTTGACTATTGTCGCTATTACCATCTAAAAGGGAAACGACTATCGTCTTAGAAGTCTATCTCAAGACCGAGTCCAAACACATCGTTCGTACGATGGAAATTGTCACGACCACTCGTTGGATAGTTAGCCAAACCTGTAGCAATCTGCTGAACAGCCCCTGCTTCTGTCTGAATCTGACCCAAGCGATTTTGAAGCGCGGCTCTCTGTGCTTCAGGCAAATTGGGATTGGCCAATGCTTGACCGATCTGAGCTGCACCCTCTGAGAGTTGAGTGGTAACATCAGTCAGTTTACCAGCAAAGCCTCCCTTCAGATTGTAGAAGTCTTGATGCTCACGCTCATAATGCTTATAGAATGTCTTAAAATAGGCCATATTAAGCGCCACCTTCTTACGAAGTTGGAAACGAGCACCTAGACCGAACGAGTTAGAGTTGGTAACGAAGCTCATATCGCTAATAAACTTACTATCTTTACCCAAGCCATAGTTGGTAGTTTGCCAACCTGCGCTCACCGTCCAACGCTTAGCCACATCAACCTCGGCACCTGCCAATACTTCCCAACCACCATTCTTTAGATAATTGTGACGATTTTCATGTTGAGTAGCTTGCTTGTCGAAATAGTAGTGGAAACCACCATGTAGACGTACGGAAGGAAGCACCTCATAACGTACGCCGAGTGCAAGGATGGCGGGTATGTCAGCCTTCACCTTCTTAGCATCATCATATTCTGAGAGTCCACTCGTATTTACACCAGTTTGATTCTTCAAGCGTAAGCGAGTCTTAAACTCATACTTAGCAGCAAGATTCACCTTTCCAATTTTCCAATCGGCACTGATGATAGGAGTAAATCCCCACCCCGACTGGTCGCAGTTGAGTTCCTTGTCGGTAACGAGCGAGGCAAAGTCGGGCATATTCTTATTCTCAAATAAAGTAGTTGCAGGCATATTGATGGTTCCAGCGGGAGTAACCACGTCTACGCTGATATTTCGTACATATCCATAGTAGTTACACTGTGCATAGATTACACGACCTCCTACACTAACGTTGAAATTGGGTGTAACTTTATAACCCACGCCAAACTGTCCACCAAAATAATACTGACGACCTTGCATGTGAGTATCCATGCTATAGCCGCTTACAGAACCTGGAGCAATGGCGCCTACCAGCACAGGAAGCATGGCCACTTGGCTTTCAAATGAAGGAAGACCATCAGAGAATTTACACTTACCACCGCCACCAGTGATGCCGAAATGGAAAGAGGCAAACCAGCGTTCACCGACACGTGTAAGATCGAACGAAGGAACCACTGGAGCTTTAGCCTTACCTTCAAAACTTTTGTAGCCATCTTTACTATTCTGCACACCATTGACCGTACCCAAGGCAAAGGGAGCAAATACGGTTGCATCCGTACGTGTCTGATAAGCACTTTGCAAGTCAAAGCCTAAATGCCAGCCTTGCGAGAGGAATCCCAAGCCTGCGGGATTGGAATAAGCACCATCCACGGCAATGGCTGCATCGCGGGCAGGATTGCGCAAGAAACTTACGCTCTGATTAGTGTTGGTCAGATAGCCACCGGCTTGAGCAGCTATAGCGGCGCTCAATGCGAGCGCAGCTGTTAGGATTGATTTTCTCATTATTTTCCTTTTCATTGTTCTAAACGGCGGCAAAAGTACAAATATTTTGCACAACAACAAAAGAAATGAGCAAATTTTCACGGCAAGCCGTGCAAGTTTAGAGTTTTGAGGTTATAAGCACGGCAAGCCGTGAAAGTTTAGAGTTTTG
>ERZ1026901.211-NODE-211-length-51638-cov-25.583332_pt1 | contig 51638 bp, 49 predicted proteins | sample MGYA00380179_ERZ1026901 | MGnify/ENA primary metagenome ERZ1026901 (study PRJEB33269, sample SAMEA4719815) | human gut metagenome | biome: human-associated habitat; feature: organic feature; material: feces | place: Cameroon | collected 2013-10 ... | reverse complement strand
CGTAGTGGACTTTCACCACCTAGTTATCGCCCATGCTGGGCGCACTACAAAAAGAACCGCACTCACATGCGGTTCCTAAGTTTTAAATTTGGTCGGGGCGGCGAGATTCGAACTCACGGCCTCTTGTACCCGAAACAAGCGCGCTACCAAACTGCGCCACGCCCCGACATTTTGTTGTTGGTGCTTTGTGCATCAGCAACGAATATTATTATAAGGCATCATCAAGCTTTTGTCAACACCTTTTTCGAAAAAACTTTAAAAAAGTTTTTCGGCCCTTTTTTAGCCCTGGGTTACGACACGAATGCTGGTAACTTCAAAGGCTTCGGCAATGGCCGGCAGGATCTCACGCTCAATGTTGGTGCGGTGCAGCTCGCTTTCTGCTACCATCATGATGCGAGTATCAGCATAGTTGATGTTATGCAGCTTGCTTACCAGACGCTTGAAGGTTTCTTCACCAATAATTGCTTTAAGCTTTTGCAGGCGTTCGAAAACCTCCGGCTTTTCTTTTTGCATACGCTCTTCCAACGGGGAGAACGGAATGGTTACTACACGAGCATCACGCGCCAGGACGTAATTCTCTTCACCTTCGCCAGGTACTACTAAATCTTCACGCATTTTTATATTCCTCCAACTCTATACTTTAACTAAATGAACCTGCAAACGCAGAATTTATTCCTTTATATTATATGTCACTAACACTTTTCCGTCAAGCAGCAGGATTTTTTCCATTAAAATAGAATATATATGGCGAAAAAAATTGACAAGGAGTGGTACTATGTCTCTCGCAGAAGATTTTAAAAAATTTGCTATGCGCGGCAATGTCATGGATATGGCTGTCGGCGTTATCATCGGCGGCGCTTTTGGCAAAATCGTCACCTCTGTCGTAAATGATATTGTTATGCCGCCTGTCGGTATGCTGCTGGGCAATGTTGATTTCAGCAATCTGTTCATCAGCCTCAACGGCAAGGAATACGCAACACTCGATGCAGCAAAAAAAGCCGGCGCTCCTGTCCTCGCCTACGGCAGCTTTATGAATACGGTAATCGACTTTCTTATTCTTGCCTTCATTATCTTTATGATGATTCGCCAGATTAACAAGCTTACGCCGGCACCGGCGCCAAAGCCGGAGCCACGTCTGTGCCCCTACTGTAAGTCGGAGATTGCCGACGATGCGACTCGCTGTCCACATTGCACCTCGCATTTGGAGTAAACAGCGCCCCAAAATTACAAAACAACTTCTTTGCTATGGCATTTTCCTGTGAAATGTGAATTTTGACAGGGAAATGCCATTTTTCACGCATTTTAGTTTGCTAAAAAACGCTATATACGTTATAATGGTATGCATACGAAAATCGCCCAGTATTTCTGGCTTAAAATTTTTAAGACTGACGCTAGTTGTTTGTAATCTGCGTCACATTATAAGGAGGTTTATCGATGTCAGTATTTGACGTCTTACAAGAGCGTGGCTTCATTAAACAAATGTCCCACGAAGCAGAGATCAAAGAATTATTAGAAAAGGAAAAAATCACCTTCTATATCGGCTTCGACCCCACCGCCGACAGCCTGCATGTTGGTCACTTCATCGCGCTGATGATGATGAGCCATATGCAAAGAGCCGGTCACCGTCCTATCGTGCTGCTTGGCGGCGGCACTGGCATGGTTGGCGACCCCAGCGGCAAGGACGAAATGCGCAAGATGCTGACTCCGGAATTCATCGAGCACAACATTGCCTGCTTCAAGAAGCAGATGAGCCGTTTCATCGACTTCAGCGAGGGCAAGGCTATCATTGCCAACAATGCTGATTGGCTGCTTGACCTTAACTATGTACAGCTGCTGCGTGAGGTTGGCGTGCACTTCACCGTTAACCGTATGCTGGCTGCTGAATGCTTCAAAAAACGCTGGGAGAAGGGCCTGACCTTCTTCGAGTTCAACTACATGATTATGCAGTCCTACGACTTCTGGAAGCTACATCATGATTATGGCTGCGTGATGGAGCTGGGCGGCGACGACCAATGGTCCAACATGCTCGGCGGCGTTGAACTGATCCGCCGTAAGGATCAGGAGCCTGCCTTCTGCATGACCTGCAAGCTTTTGACCACCAGCGACGGCCGTAAGATGGGCAAAACCGAAAAGGGTGCTCTCTGGCTTGATCCGGAAAAAACCTCTCCTTATGAATTCTACCAATATTGGCGCAATGTCAACGACAGCGACGTGAAGAACTGCATGTCCCTGCTGACCTTCGTGCCTATGGAAGAGGTTCATCGTCTGTGCGACGTAGAAGGCGCAGCTATCAACGAGGCTAAAAAGGTTCTCGCTTATGAGGTTACCAAGCTCGTTCATGGCGAAGAGGAAGCACGCAAGGCACAGGAAGCAACCGAAGCTCTCTTCGGCGGTGCAGCCAACAATCTGGAAAATATCCCGACAATTGAAATCACCTCTGAGCAGACCTCTGCCAAGGTTATCGACGTTCTCACCACTGCTAAAATTTTCAGCAGCAAGCGTGAAGCACGCCAAATGATTAACCAAGGCGGCCTGACCGTTGGCGAAACTGTGCTGCAGGATGCAGAAGCAAGTCTGAGTGCAGATATGTTTGATGCAGAAAAGAGTCTCTTAATCCGCAAGGGTAAAAAGAAATATTTCCGTCTGCTGATAAAATAAGCCTTTGAAAGCCATCTATGCTCTTTACGGATATAGGTGGCTTTTTTTATAATGTAAAAAACAAACTATTCTTACAACAAAATAGTAAAAGGAGTACTTAATGCAAAACGAAAAATTAAAACCTTCATTAATTATCCCCATCGGCCTGATGTTATTTTCCTTCTTCTTCGGTGCCGGAAACTTGATTTTCCCGCCTGTTTTGGGACAGATGGCCGGTGAGAACATCGGCTGGGGCATGCTCGGCTTCTGCCTGAGCGGCGTTGGCTTTCCTCTGTTGGGCGTGCTTGCTGTAGCGATGAAGAAAAGCGATAACCCTGACGCTATTGCTATGCCCATGCATCCGCTGTATGCACGTGCGGTTACTGTTCTCTGCGCACTGGCTATCGGACCGCTGTTTGCTATCCCCCGTACCGCTGCCGTATCCTTCGATACAGGCATCAGCGCTCTGCTGCCTGCTGCCTTTGACGGCTTCGGCTTACCGCTCTACAGTGTGTTCTTTTTCATCCTGACTTATTTCTTCTCTATTAATCCGTCGAAAATCATCGGCAGCATCGGTAACTTCTTATCCCCGATGCTTTTAATCTGCCTTGCTGTTCTCGTGGTTTGCGTTCTCGTAAATCCCACCGGCAGCCTGCAAATGCCTAACCCTGAATTTACGACTACTCCGTTCTTCCGTGGCTTCCAAGAGGGCTACAACACGATGGACCTGCTGGCAGCAATCCTGTTCGGCTCCATCACCATCAAGGCTATTGAAGCACAGGGCATTACCGACAAAGCTGTACTGACTAAGCTCTGCTCCTACGCTGGCCTGATTGCCGCCTTCTTCCTCGCTATCATCTATGTAGCACTGGCTTACACCGGCGCTTTGAGCATTAACGTTTTTGGTATCATCCCTAACGGTGCAACCCTGCTCAGCAAAATCTGTACCTACTACATGGGCTTCGGCGGTCAGATTGTGCTGGCACTGATTATTTTCTTCGCCTGCCTCACCACTAGTATTGGTCTGACAACCGCTATTTCCGGTTATTTCGCTGAGCTCAGCAATAATCGTATCCAATACGAGCGTTTAGTGCTCTTCATTTCTGCTTTCAGCCTGCTGGTAGCTAACTTTGGTCTGGAAAACATTATCAAATTCTCCATTCCTGTTATCTGCATGCTTTATCCGATTATTATCGCTCTGGTAATTCTCAACATCGGTCGTGTGATTATCCATGATGACACTCTGACCTTCCGTCTCTGCCTGACACTGACGACTATTTTCGCTATTTTCGACGGTCTGCGCGTTGCCAACATCCGCTTTATGGCCTTAGACAACTTTCTGGCGCAGAACCTGCCCCTGTTTGATATCGGCTTCGGCTGGGTAGTGCCCTGCTTCGGCGGCATCGTACTCGGTCTGCTTTGCAAGTCGTTTACTAAAAAAGCTTAACAATTAACCAAAGAAGGTGTAATCCATGTCCAATGAAAAACAATGCAGCAGCGCGTCCTCCTGTGACCGCAGCAGCTGCGAGGGCTGTCCCTCCGCCAAAGGAGCGCACCAACCCACAGATTTTACAGCCAAGCTTAACGCAGGCAGCTCTGTAAAAAAGGTTATCGCTGTTGTCAGCGGCAAGGGCGGCGTCGGCAAATCGCTGATTACCGGCCTGCTCGCCAGCGCTATGCAGCGCCGCAATAAGCAGTGCGCTGTGCTTGATGCTGACATCACCGGTCCGTCTATGTGCAAAAACCTCGGCGTAAGCGGCAAGGCGCAGGCCAGCGAGGCAGGCATTCTGCCCAAGAGCGCAGCCAACGGCCTGAAGCTTGTTTCTGCCAACATGTTCCTGCCTAACGAAACCGACCCGGTTGTCTGGCGCGGTCCGATTATCTCCGGCATGGTCAAGCAGTTCTGGAGCGACGTGCTCTGGGGCGACGTTGATTACATGTTTGTCGACATGCCGCCGGGAACAGGCGACGTCCCCCTGACAGTGTTCCAATCGCTGCCGGTCGACGGTATCATCATCGTCACCTCGCCGCAGGAGCTAGTTTCCATGATTGTCGCTAAGGCTGTCAAGATGGCGAAGATGATGAACATTCCCATCATCGGTCTGGTTGAAAACTACGCCTACTTCCACTGCCCTGACAACGGCAAGGATTACGAAATCTTTGGTCCCAGTCATATCAACGCCACGGCTAAGGAATACGGTCTGCAGGTGCTCGCGCGTCTGCCGATTAATCCGGAGCTGGCACAGGCCTGCGATGCAGGCAAGCTGACGGAATGCAAGCTTGAAGGCATTGAAGCCTGCTGTGATTATATCGCAAGCAATTTAAAATAAGCCAAACAAAGGCTGCCGGTACAAGAACAACCTTGTTTGCCGACAGCCTTTTTTAATATGAAAAGAGGGGATTTTATGTCTATTACTAAAGTACGTGAGTATTTAAAGCAGTTCGCTGCAGATGAACGCATCATTGAGTTCGCCACCTCCAGCGCCACCGTTGAGCTGGCAGCGCAGGCCGCAGGCTGTGAGCCTGCGCGTATCGCCAAAACGCTCTCCTTCAAGCTGCACGATGAAAGCGTTATCCTCATCGTCACCGCCGGTGATGCCAAGGTTGATAATGCCAAATACAAGCATTTCTTCGGCTGCAAGGCCAAGATGCTCAGTGCCAACGAGGTTGAGCCGCTCATCGGCCATGCGATTGGCGGCGTATGCCCCTTCGGCATCAACGCAGGCGTCAAGGTTTATCTCGACGAATCGCTGAAGCGCTTCGCCACCTTCTTCCCTGCCTGCGGCAGTCACAACAGCGCCATCGAGCTTACGCCCGAGGAGCTGGAAAAATTCTCAGCCAACTGCCAAGGCTGGGTTGACCTGTGCAAGGGCTGGCAGGAAGCCTAACGCAAAAAGGGTTGTCATCACGACAGCCCTTTTATTTTTTTGCTCAAAAGCTAAGTATATTTATTTTTTGCAGCTCACAGCAGCGCCTTGGCTATGGCCTTTTTCAGCAGGCAGATATTTATCGGCTTTGCTAGATGGCCGTTCATTCCTGCCGCCAGCGCCTTTTCCTTATCCTCATCGAAGGCATTCGCCGTCATCGCAATAATAGGTATCGACGCATTCTCTGTATTCAAGGCGCGAATCCGCCTTGTCGCCTCATAGCCATCCATAAGCGGCATCTGAATATCCATCAGCACTAAATCATACTGCCCCGCAGCAGCCTTACTAAGCTTATCCACCGCCACAGTACCATCATCAGCGGTGTCGATAACAAAGCCTGCCTCCGTCAGGATAGTCTGCGCAATCTCCTGATTAAGCTTGTTATCCTCGACCAGCAGAATGTGCTTGCCCTGCAAGGCCGCCTCTATCTCCGCCTTCGTCTGCGCAGGCTGAGGCTTAGCAGCAGCCTTCCTGCCTCCGGCGATACGGAAGGTCAGGCACACGTCGAACTCTGTTCCCACGCCCAGCTTGCTCTTGACCGCAATCGTGCCGTTCATCATATCGACGATTTTTTTCGTAATCGCCATGCCCAGACCAGTGCCCTGAATACCGCTGACCGTCGCCGTTTCTGCACGCGAGAAGGATTCAAAAATATGCTTCTGAAACTCCGTGCTCATGCCGATGCCTGTATCGCGGATAATAAACTTATAATTTGCGCAGCCCTGCGGAGCGTTCCGCTCCTCCTTAATCTGCAGGCTAATCATGCCGCCGACCTTGTTGAACTTCACGCCGTTGCCCAAGATATTCAGCAGCACCTGCGTCAGCCGCAGCCTGTCAGCAATAATATGCTCATGCTCAACATCCACCGTATCAAGCACCAGCTCCAGCTGCTTAGCGCTGGCGGTGGGCTGGATAATCGTGCGGATTTCCTGCAGCAGCTCCGACAGATGCATAGGCTTCTCAAGAATTTTCATCTTGCCGCTTTCGATACGGCTCATATCCAGCACATCATTGATAAGCGCCAGCAGATGCTCGCTGGCAACGCTGATTTTCTGCAAATAATCCTGCAGCAGCTCAGGCTTATCCATATGCGCAGCCGCCAGCGACGTAAAGCCGATAATCGCGTTCATCGGCGTGCGGATATCGTGTGACATACTGTTGAGGAACTGCGTTTTGGCTATATTAGCCTGCTCCGCTGCTGCCAGCGCCGCCGCCAGCTCCTCGCTGCGCTTATGGTCTGCCAGCACCAAATCATTGATATTTTTATAGCCCATGACAAAGTTGCTGCTGTCACTATTTTTATCAACAAGAGCATAGCTTATCTGGAAATACTCCATTTTGCCTTGATAATGTCTGCGATAGGCAACATTATATACAGACTTCTTTCTGATTTCCGCCAGTACTGTTTCGTACCGCGTTTTTTTGTCAAACTCCGCCCAGTCATCCTCATGGACACACATCCGCTTATAATACTCCATGCCCTCCGCATAAGACGGTTTCTGCTCTATAAAATCAACAATTCCTTTGACATATGTATTCGCGTTTGTATCCTTATATCTTCTGACAAATTTGCCCTCATCCTCAATCAGCCACACGCTCGAATATTCACTCGCTAAGCCATTAATAACATGGTTCTGCTTCGACAGTCTGTCATTGATAGCCTGCAGCTGCTTGTTTTCCGAAATATCAAGGAAGGTTGTATAGGCTATACGCTCTCCCAAAGGATTCATAACCGTTTCGCTGTGCAGCAGCAAATTGCTCGTGCGTCCCTTGGAATTAGTAATCTGGCATTCAAAATCCACCGAACCGTCCTGCGTCTGTAGCTCTATCAGCTTCTTTACTACTGTCGGGTCATTAAAAACAGCAGCGGACAGCGCACGCGGCACCTCCGTCTCCGCTTCAGCGATATCGCGAGCGCCGAACACGCGCAAAGCCTCAGCATTCAGATACATATTATCGTGCTTCGGCAGCCTGTAGGAAACTATGCCGCAGGCAGATTTATCCAAAATATTACGGTTGAACTCCTCCGTGCGGCGCAGCATCTCTGTTTTCGCCTGACATTCGCGGTTCGCCTCCTCCGCCTCACATAAAGCCAGCTGCAGCCTTTCATTCACCGAAGACTTTTCTAAAACCACAACGCCTTCTACAACAAGCGGCGTTCCGTCCGCACGTCTTGTGATATGCGCTACATCGCGATACCAGCGATAGCCGCCCTGCTTGCTGCGCATACGATATTCAATATCATAAATCTTTGCTCCAGTATAATCCTGCAGCGCAGCAGCATACTCATGCTCAACATAGGCCTTATCATCCGGATGAATAAGCGTGAACCACGAATCCCACACATCAGGAAAATCTGCTTGCGATTCATAGCCAAACATTTTACGGAAGGATGTCGACCATATGCACTTAGATATTTCACCCTTCTCGTCATATTCGATGTGCCACAAAGCAGTTGCCGCAGTAACAAGCAGCTCGTTCGAAACAACCTCATTCGCCTGCAAGCCTTTCTCTTGACTCGACTTCTGCAGTGAAGTATTTTTTTCATCCATCCCGCGCAGCCTTCCTTTCCTAAATCTCTTCCCTAAATCTATTTAACATATACTCAGCATATATAAAAGCTTCTCCTGCCACAGCATTTTAGCAGGATTACACAATAATTCATTTTAATTATAGCACTCGTCTTTTCGTAAGTCTATAATTTTTGCAGAAAACAGCTTTATTTATCTAAATAGCTTCAGCAGACAGAAAAAAGAGGCAAATGCCTAAGCACTCGCCTCTGTTCTTTATTATATTCACAAGCAGTATTTTAAATACTCCTCATCGTTCATTTTCGACGCCATTACAGCATCCTCAATTGCCTGCGCCATCACCTCTGCCGCCAGCGCACCCACCATGTTCACATCAGCAGGCACTTGCTTGCCGCAGGAGGAGGCGTAAATCGTATCGCCATCTGCCAGCGTACCCACAGGATTTATGCAGCGTGCATAAGCATTCGTGGCCTGCGCAGCAATACGTGTCAGCTGCGCCTTGTCAAATTTTCCGTTCGTAACGATAGCACCAATCGTCGTATTCGTGCGTGAATACAAGTCCTTCGGCGCCGACAAACGATACAGCTCCTGCGCACTATCCATAAAGGCTGTACGCTCCTTATTCAAAAGTCCTGCCAGCTTGCGGCCATCCTTCGCAGAAAAAATATCTCCCAAGGCGTTCACCACAACCACAGCGCCCACCTTCAGCTCACCGACCTGCACAGCATAATAGCCAATGCCGGCCTTCATCGACTGGCGCATACCGCAGATTTTGCCTACCGTAGCACCTGTGCCGGCGCCTACAGAACCGCTCACAGGATTATTGCCCTTCAGCGCCGCAAGACACGCCTGATAGCCAAGCTCGCTATCCGGCCTGATGCTCGCGCTGCCATAGGACAAATCAAAAATATCACTCTGCACAACCAGCGGCACAAGCGCAAAGCCGGTATCAAAGCCGATTTTATGCTCCTCCAGACAGCGCATCACGCCATCCGCCGCCGCCAGACCATAAGCACTGCCGCCGCCCAGAACAATAGCGTTGATGCCAATGTCCTCCTTCGTCGGGTCGAGCACAGGCGTTTCACGGGAGGCAGGACCGCCGCCGCTGATATGCACGCCCGTCTTAGCCGTATCGCGGAAGTAAAGCACCGTCACGCCCGTCTTGCCTGCATCATTCTGCGCATTGCCCACCTGCACGCCCTCCAGTGCTGTAAAGGGAATTTCCTTTGGCCCCGCTGCCGCCACTCCCGAAGCCAGCAGAGAAAGTAAACCGCACGACAGCATAGCACACTTAAATATTTTTCTTAATTTCATTCTCTCACTCCTTAGAACACTGCCTCACTGCAAATAATACGTTCCATCAGCAGCCTCTACGACGCTAGCAGCAAAAAATTCCTTCGCCAAGGCTGCCAGATATGCCGTATCCTTCACGCCGGCCATCTCGTAGGCTGAATGCATCGCCAGCTGTGCTAAGCCTATGTCCACAGCCTTTACCGCCGCCTGAGCAGCAGAAATATTGCCTAACGTCGAACCGCCTGCCATATCCGAGCGATTATAGAAAACCTGCAGCGGCACGCCAGCCCTCTTCGCCAGCAGCTGCACCAAGGCGCCCGACACAGCGTCCGTCGTATATTTTTGGTTGGCGCTGTATTTGACAACCACGCCTTCGTTAGGATAAGCCTTGTTCGACAAATCGTTCTTTTCCGTATGATTAGGATGCAAAGCATGCGCATTGTCCGCCGACAGCATCAGGCTGTTGGCCAGTGCCACCAGATAATCCTCCTCGTCCTTGCCCAAGCCTCTGTTGATACGCTGCAGCACATCCTTCAGGAAGGACGCGCCTGCGCCCTGCTTCGTGCCGCTGCCGACCTCTTCATTGTCGAGCATGCAGAAGAGCGGCACGCTTGCGCCTGCCTCCGCAGCCAAAAAGCCCTCCAGTCCGGCAAAGACACACTGCAAATCGTCCAGCCTGCCGCTGGCCACATATTCCTGCTCCAGACCAACGGTGGTCGCAGGCATCCTGTTATAAAGGAAAAGCTCCATATCCACAATCTGCTCCGGACTAACACCGCACTTTTCGGCCACCAGCCTTTGCAAGCCGCCCTTCGCCGTAAGACCGCCCATAAGCGGCAGCATATCCGTCTGCGCGTTGAGCTTAAAGCCCTCGTTCGCCTCTTTATTCATATGGATAGCCAGATTAGGAATCATCAGCAAATCCTGCTCAATATTCAGCAGGCGCGCCTCCAGCCTGCCCTCCACGCTGCACAGCACGCGTCCGGCCAGCGACAGCGGCCTGTCCAGCCACGTATTCAGCAGCATACCGCCATACTTTTCTACATTCAGCTTCACGTACTTTTCGTCCACCACGATTTCCGCGTTATGCTTCAGCTTAAACGCAGGCGAATCGCAGTGGCAGGCATAAATCTGAAAGCCGAGATACTCCGCCTGCGGCAGCACAAAGGCCAGCAGCGCTGAACCATTACGGCTGACGTAATATTTTCCGCCAGCCTGCAGCTGCCATTTTTTGCTTTCCTGCAGCTCCATAAAGCCAGCCGCCGCCAAGCGCTCCTTAATATTCTGCACAGCGAAAAAGCTATTCGGCGTCTTATCCAAAAAGGCACATAGTCCTGCATTTATATCCTTAAAATCATCTTCCATCTGCTTTGGCTCCCTCTAAAAAAATCTGCATCACTCGGTAATCGCTATTTTAATAACGCCGTCCAGGCGATTTTCAAAAATACGGTACGCCTCCTCTATATCTGCCAGAGGGAAGCGGTGCGTAATCAGTGGCGTGGTATCAATCTTGCCCTGCTCTATCAGACGCAAAATCTCCGCACAGTCACAGCCGTCTACGCCGCCGGTCTTGAAAATCAGATTCTTGCCATACATATCAGGCAGCGGCAGGCTCTGCGGCTCGTCATACAGCGCCACAACTGTCACAATCGCATTCGGACGTGCGCACTTCCACGCCAGCTGGAAGGTGTCCTTCGCTCCGGCAACCTCCAGCACCACGTCTGCACCGCCGTGGTCAGAGTGCTCGCGCACATAGTCCTCGCATTCCTCCGGCTGGCACAGCAGCACCTCCGGATAATGCTCACGCACAAATTGCGCTCTCGCAGAATCCTTTTCGCAAATAATAATACGCTTCGGCTGCTTCAGCAGCACGCACAGCAGTGTGCAGATGCCTGTCGGCCCTGCGCCGATAATCAAAACAGTGTCGTCCTCCGTGATTTCCGAAATACGCGCCGCCCAATAGCCTGTCGCCAGAATATCGCCTACGAAAAGCGCCTGCTCATCGGTTACGCTGTCAGGAATCTTGTCCAGCCCCTGGTCTGCATAGGGCACGCGAACATACTCCGCCTGTCCGCCATCAATGCGGCAGCCCAGCGCCCAGCCGCCGTGAGAATCGGTGCAATTATTTACAAAGCCCTTCTTGCAGAAGAAGCACTCGCCGCAAAACGTTTCCACATTCACCGTCACGCGGTCGCCGGGCTTTACGGTTTTTACGTCAGCACCGACTGCCTCCACCACGCCGACCATCTCATGACCGACCGTAATACCTGGCACAGCACGCGGCACAGAGCCATGCTTGATATGCAAATCGCTGGTGCAAATGCTCCCCAGCGTCACGCGCACAATAGCATCACGCGCAGACTGCAGCTGCGGCAGCGGCTTTTCCTGTAAAGCAAATTTTCCGTGTTCAATATAAGTCAATGCCTTCATCAGATTTCAAACCTTCTTTCTATGCCTAAGCTAAGCTTTTCTCAAACTTTAAGAAGTCAGAGTATTATATACCTATTATAGCATACTCCGTAAATTCCGGCAGAATACTTTGTCTTACTATCTACCTGCGCCCTCACAGCTCCAAGCTCTCCGCACCTCTACCTATCATACGTTTCTTCGGCGTCCAGCTTCGCCTCCTCGATAAAATCCTCAAAGCCGCGCAACGCATCAAAGGCCGCGAACTGCTTCGCACGCTCGCAGCTGCAGCCTTCGCTGCCTTCTTGCTCTGCGTAAGGATTACGCGCCGCCTCTCTTCTGCCGCCCTTGCGAAAACATTTATGCTCACTCACCGTTATGACCTCCAATCAGCTTATTCCTTAGCCTGCCTGTCGCCTTCTCCCGATAGCTTATCCCACGCAGGATAGAATTTTTGCCATACTTATCCTTGATATCAAGCAGCGCCTGCTGCACATCCCTGTCCTTCTCCTCATCCACAGCATACGAGTCAAACAGCGACTGCTCCGCACTCCCCAGCCAGACAAGATTGTCCGCGCAGACCGCCAGCTTTCTTATCGGCTGATTGCGCAGCGTCTTTTCCTTATACAGCTCCACGAAAAAATCCTCCAGCACCTGAAAGGAATCCGTAGGCTGCGGCAGACGGCGGCTGCCGCCGGTCGGCGCATAGCAATCCTTACTGTAGCTTATGTGCATGCTTATCGAGCTGCATTGCATCTGCTTCTCCACCAGCTTCAGCGCTAAAAACTCCACCATCTCCACCAGCACAATCAGCGCATCCTCATAAGCATAATCCTCAAAAAGAATCTGGCTGTTCGAAATGCTGTGCGTCTTTGGCTGATAGCTCTTCAGCTGCTGCATCGTGCAGCTCTCGCGCCCCCAGGCGTGGTCGATAAGATACCTCGCATTCACGCCAAACTCCTTATACAGCCATCGCTCGTCAGCCATAGTCACGCCCTGCAGGTCATAAATGCCGTGCTGCGCCAGCCTTTTGGCAATGCCCCTGCCGATATTCCAAATATCCGTTATCGGCGTATGCTGCCACATCGTCTGCTTGAACAGCTCTTCATCAAGATAAGCGATATTATCCGGCTTATGCTTCGCCTGCACATCCAGCGCCACCTTCGCCAAGAACATATTCGTGCCGACGCCTCCGGTCGCGCAAATGCCAAACCGCTCATAAATCGCGTCCATGAGCAGCTTCGTGACCTCGCGCGGCGTTTTTCTGTACAGCTGCAAATAGGGCGACAAATAGAGGAAGCACTCGTCGACCGAATACACATGAATATCATCAGCGCTGAGATAATCAAGATAATGGCGATAGATGGCGCTGGAGTATTCCATGTACTTCTTCATGCGCGGCTTCGCTATAATATATTTAATCCACGACGGAATCTCAAATAGCCTGCACCTGTTACGCACGCCAAGAGCCTTCAGCGCGGGCGATATCGCAAGGCAGATTGCACCACGACCACGCGCAGGGTCAGCCACCACAAGATTGGCCTTAAAAGGGTCAAGTCCCCGCTCCACGCACTCCACAGAAGCATAAAAGCTTTTCAAATCTATGCAGGCATAATATTTTTCTGTTGTCTTGCTCTCTGCTTCCATAATGAGTGCCTCCGTAAAGCTAAAACGAACATGCGTTGTGTTTTTATAAGCTTATTATAGCATTTTGCGAACAGAATTTCAACACAAAAGCTTCACTAGCAGAAAAAAATAGCCGCAGCAGGACTCTCCGGCTTTCTGGCGAATTATATATAGAGGAAGTCCGTCCAGCGCAAATTTATCAAGCTCAGCCGTTTATAACGCAGGGAGGTGCGACATGAATATCTATATTTGGCGTCATAACAAAACATATCACAGCCATTCGATGATTGATGAGCCTTGTGTGAACAGCGAATTTTATTTAGATGCTCTGGCTATTGTAGTCGCCGGCAGCCTAGAGGAAGCTCTCGATAAGCTGGCCGCAGAAAACAAGGGCTGGCGTATTGATGATTTAAGAAGACTCGAATGCAAGGTCATCCCCGTCGATAAGGCCGGTGTTGCCTACTCGGAGCTTCGAGGCGTAATCAACCATTTATGAAGGGAGGTCGCCATGAAAACCTTTGCTAAGCTTTTTTTATTTACCACAATGCTCGTACTGCTGATTCCTTCCATGTGCCTTGCAGGAGCTGTTTCCAAGGACGGCTATTACAATGGCATCAAGCTCTGCGGCAAGGTCAAGGTGGTGACGCATAACGCCGACATCAAGGTCAAGGTGGTCGACTCCTTCCCCGACCTAAAGGTAAAAAGGGTTAACTCCTTCCCTGACCATATCGGGGAATGGCAGTTTGTCGAAAGCTTTCCCGATTTTACGATTCAGTACGTAGAATCCTTCCCGGATATCAAAATTAAATTTGTCAACGCTTTTCCCGGAGTGGGCTGAAGCAGCATAAACAAAAACAGAGGATTGTGCAGCAAACACTATCCTCTGTCTTTTTTATTGCAGCTGCTCTTTAAGCTTTTCGCTTTTCTACCAAGCTATAGCTTTCCGCTATCAGCTCCTGCACAAGCGCCATATCCAAATCCTTCTTCAGCAGAACAGTCAGCCAATGCTTTTTGTTCATATGATATGCCGGATAAAAGCTCACCCTATCAACCAACTGCGTAATCTTCTCTGGTGGCAGCTTGATATTCATAATATCAACACGTCCTGCCTGCTCTATGCCCAAGCTTTTATAAGGAATAGTCGTCAGCAAAGCATACCACTTGTTTTTTCTGGCCGTCTTCAGCGTAAAAGCATACGGCGTATCCGCCCACGGCGCCTCCGGCACCGTTCCAAAGGTTTGCGAGCAGTAGGCCAGCAGCTGCAGCTTCACGTTGCTCTTAACCAAGCACTGCTCCTTCAGCTCCGCAAGCAGCGCCTCCACTTTCTCCCTTACGCCCATGACATAGCCGCTGATATTATCCGGCACGTTAAAGGGCAGATACTCTTCATCCGTGTCGCTGTCAAAAACATTTACTTCCAGCCTTCTGCCGGCAATCGTCACCCTTGCATAAAACTCTGTACCATCAAGCGCCTTCTGCAGGCTGAGCGTATCAGCAAGCGCAACAAAGCCATAGGCCAACGCCTTTTCTCTATTTACATCATATTGCTCTAAAATTGGATAATGCATAGTTAAGTACCAGTTCCTTCTCTTGCAACCTTTGCCGCTACCTTTTCAGCCTGATTCTTTGCATACAGTTCAATAATACTAGTCATGTTCGCTTCGCCCTCCTTCGTATTCTTAAAATAATTAACTGTATCTACCTGCACTTGCGCTGCCTGCTAAAGACTTATCTCTCAGCCCAACGCTCGCGCCTGCTGTTTTATTGCTTTCCTTATAGCTGTTGCTGTCCTGCTTGCTTTCATATACAGCTACTCTAGATTTAATTTAAGTAGTTCCTCATCAATTAACTTCACCTGCTTGTTCAGCCATTCTTCCTTACTCAAATACTCCTTTTCTTGCATAACCAAAAGCCTATATTTATCAACAACCTCTTTTTCAATATAATTCTCTTCAATTTCTGCCTTTAAAACCCCCATATATAACTGTAAAGCTGTATCCGGGAATATCATCTCGTCACTATAAACCTCAAGTATTCTTTTTATAATTTCGTTTTTTTTATTTTTTGTTACTCGTTTAGTATAAGTATAGACTTCCCCATATAAACCGCTAAATGCTTTTTCATCACAAGTTATCTCTAAATTAGCAGACGGTACATCTTCTAAATTATATAACATAGCTTTTCTTAGCTGTTCTCTGAAATATAGCAAAGCAGCTTCTGGATAAAAAACTGCTCCAGGCTGCGCACTACCAAGATTGTCTTTTCCATTAACTATTCTTAGTACTTTTTCTTTATCGCCCTCTCCCCAATGATATATTCTAAATTTATCAAGTTCATCTAATACATTCTCATAAAAATCAGGCCATTTAAAATTATCATTAGGCATCATAGCACCAATTTTCTTCCAATTTTTATCTTCAAAAATCATTATTTTTGCTAAAAAACTACTGCTTTTTATTTTCTCAACATCGCAGCCTTCTACAGTTGGTTTAATAGCGCATAGTCCAAACAATTTATAGTTAAATGGGATTGATTTTTTTATGTATACAATGTAAGCTTTATTTTTTTGTTCGTCTAGCGGAATTTCCAATATATCCCCCGATTTTAACCTAACCATTTCTATCAAGTTCCTTTTATTTCATTAATTTTGTCCGATATTCAATAAGAACTTTCCCCATTCTTTATCAGTATTTACTGGTCTAATCTTATTGCAATTTAGGATTTATATTATTTTCGGTAGCCAAGTCTGCTTTTCCTGCTTCACTGGCTACGTTACTGCCTTTAATATTGATATCTTTGCCGCTCGCAATGCTGATATCGTTCTTCGCCGCAATAGTAGTGCCTTTCACAGCTTCATCAACCTGCTTATTATGGTTGTAATAGCTGCTGCCACGCTTGCCTACTTCGCTTTCCTCGCTGTATAAATCTTTCACAACAGTTAGGGTTACATCGCCTTTAGAATTTAACGCCACGTCATTTTTCGCACTCAAAATACCACCAGCTATGCTAATGCCCTTTTTAGCATTCAGGCGATGGTACCTTCGCTAATGGTGGCCTTAGTATTGCTTTCAGCCTCTCCGCTTGCAGGCATACCACTATCAGGCGTTATACCTTTTTCATTGTAATATGCATAAATAACAAAAGCCTCCAAACCACTTCACTGCTGCTGCGATTTTAGCCATAGACTGACTAACGCTATGCTGCAGATTATATTCAGCGCGTTTGGAAGCTTGCTCCTGCTCCTTCTGAGCAATAATTTGTTTTTGTGTATCTGCTTGTGCTGCATCTGCATATACAGGTAATAGAATACCCATTACCAAAGCTATTGACGAAAACACCAATTCTTTTCCCATAAAATCACCTGCTTAAAGTATTTTATAAACCCAGTAGCCTTAATAAAGTATTCCTAAGATGATTTTATCACATAACCTCTATTTTGTGAATAATTTTATCTTTTAAAAGATTACTAAACAAAATAGTCCAAGGTAATTCCTAAAAAATAAAACAGAGGATAGTGCCTAAAACACTATCCTCTGTTTTCATTATTTCCACCAATCAGCTTCCAGGATTGGACTAATTCTGGTGGAGGTGAGGGGAGTCGAACCCCTGTCCGAAAATATTGCCATACAACTTTCTCCGAGCGCAGACGTCATATTATGTTTCGCGCTGCGACTGCCTGACGACGGGCCTTCACATTGCTAGCCTAAAGAGTTTCCCGCACGGCCTATAGGCATCAGCCCTACGGTATCCCACAATTGACTGTCATTCCTCACCCGTGGGAGGAGGCTCAGAGACAGTTAGCAGATTAAGCTGCTAAAGCGTATTCTTGTTCAGCGTTTATATTTAAACGTGCCCACCGATTATCGTGCAGATGGAACCACGGCTCGCTTATCATACCGCACCTACCCCCGTCGAAACCAGTACACCCCCAAATAGGGAATATATCGGTAAAGAGCCGATACGCTATATTGATATTGTACTATGGATTAAACAAAAAGTCAAACGCCAGCCTTTGAAGAATTTGTAAATCCTACGCCTCTCAGCGATTCCTATCCTTCAGCGCTCGCTCCATCTCGCGCTTCGCATCACGCTTCGCCATATCCTGACGCTTATCGTAAAGCTTCTTGCCTACCGCCAGCGCCAGCTCCAGCTTCACCAAGCCATGCTTAAAGTACAGCTTGAGCGGCACCAGCGCATAGCCCTTCTCCTTCACCTTGCCGATAAGCTTATTGATTTCGGCACGGTGCAGCAGCAGGCGGCGGCTACGCAGCGGGTCATGGTTAAAGATGTTGCCATGGTCATAGGGACTGATGTGCAGGTTATAAACAAAGACCTCCGCCCTGCGCGTTACCTGCGCATAGCTGTCCTTCATATTCGCCTTGCCTGCACGCAGCGACTTCACCTCTGTGCCGGTCAGCGAAATGCCGGCCTCAAAGGTTTCATAAATCGTAAAGTCATGGCGTGCCTTACGGTTTTCTGCTATAATTTTAATCTTTTCTTCTGCCATAATTATCTGCTTTTCCTCTTCCGACTCTTCTTACCGGACTTGCTGCTCTTAGCACTACTCTTCGGTGCAGGCTTGCCGTGCTTAGCACTGCGGCGTCCGGCCTCCTTATTCTTCGCACCCTTGTGCGAATGCTTTTTCTTCTGCGTTTCCGCGCTCAGCGCAGCTCGCTTGCTGCTAAAGCCGCTGCTCGGCTTCTGCTTCATCAGCAGCTGCTGGCGGATATGCTCGCGCACGCCTGCGTTCTCCCCGGCCATGATGAAATCGATGCTCACATCGCTGATATTGACCTGCAGAACCTCGATACGCACCTTGTCACCCAGTCTATAGGTATTACCGCTGTGCGTGCCCACGAGGGCGTAGCGCTCCTCATAATATTCGTAGTAATCGTCCATCAGGCTGGAGATATGCACCAAGCCCTCCACGCCGTTCGGCAGCTCGACAAACATGCCAAATGCCGTCACGCCGGAGATAACGCCGTCATATTCCTCGCCAATATGGTCTGCCATATATTCGCACATCTTCAGGTCGACGGTCGCACGCTCGGCATCTGCCGCCGCACGCTCGCGCACGGACGAATGCTCGGCAATCATATCCAGCTTATCCTCCAGCTTTTCGGCGTCGTCCTGCTTCAGCGTCGGCTTAGCCATCCACGCACGCAGCAGGCGGTGCACGATAAGGTCAGGATAACGGCGGATCGGCGAGGTGAAGTGCGTATAATACTTCGCCGCCAGGCCAAAGTGACCGATGTTGTCCGTCTGGTAGACTGCCTGCTTCATCGAACGCAGCGCCACCGTCGTCACCAGACGCTCCTCCGGACGGCCGGCGATTTCCTTCACGGCCTGCTGAATATCCTTCGGCTCCGTTTCTTCCTTGACGATGAACTTGATATTAAAGTTAGCCAGCAGCTTCGCAAAATCCTGCATCTTTTCTTCATTCGGCAAGTCATGCACGCGGTAAATAAACGGCCAGTGCTGATTAAACATATGCTGCGCTACCGTCTCGTTCGCCGCCAGCATGAACTCCTCAATAATCGACTCGGCATTGCCATGAATGCGCTGCACGATGTCAATCGGATGCAGCTTCTCGTCAAGAATAACCTTCTGCTCCGGCAAATCGAAGTCCACCGCACCACGACGCGCACGCTTGTCATGCAAAATCTGGCGCAGCTCGTCCATATGCGCCACCATCGGCAGGATGTCGGCATATTTTTCGCACAGCTCCTTATCGCCTGCCAAAATCGCTCTCACGATGTTATAGCTCAGGCGATGGCGTACATTGATAACAGCCGGGAAAATCTCGTAGCTGAGCACCTTGCCCAGCTTATCTATATGCATCTCGCAGGCCATTGACAGGCGGTCCTCGCCTGCGTTCAGGCTGCAGATACCGTTCGACAAGCGCTCCGGCAGCATCGGCAGCACGCGGTCGACAAGATAAACGCTGGTGCCACGGTCGCGTGCTTCCTTATCCAGAATGCTGTCCTCGGTAACATAATAGCTGACGTCCGCAATATAAACGCCCAGCAGATATTCATTCTCGCCCAGCTGCTCTACGTAAACAGCATCATCCAGGTCCTTCGCGTCCTCGCCGTCGACAGTAACGACAGTGCGCTCACGCAGGTCACGGCGGCCTGCCAGCTCGCTCTTTTTAATCGTCTTTGGCACCTTGCGCGAAGCCTCGAGCACCTCGTCCGGGAAGGTCAGCGGCAGGTCATTTTGCTTAATAATCGACAAAATCTCCAGGCCCACATCGCCAATATTGCCAAGCACCTCGGTAACCTTGCCCTCGGCCTTGCGATGCTCCTGCGGCCATTCGGTGATTTCGACAACGACCTTCTGTCCGTCCTTCGCGCCGTTGAAATTTTTGCGCATAATATATACGTCCTGACCGATGCGCTTGTCGTCAGGCGTTACAAAGGCAAAATCCTCACTCTGGGTGAAGATGCCCACAACCTTATTATTCGCATGCGTGATAATACGCAGAATCTCGCCCTCAGGCTTTTTGCCCTGCGCCGCAGCGTTCACACGCGCCAACACACGGTCGTTGTTCATCGCGCCATGCAGAGCGCGCGGCGGAATGAACACGTCCGGCCTGTCGCCCTTATTATCCGGGATAACGAAGCCAAAGCCCTTGCTCGTGAGCTGGAAGCGTCCTGCTACCAGGCCCATCTTCTCAGGCAAGCCGTAGGTCTCGAAGCGCGTCCTAATAATCTCGCCGTTCTGCTCCAGCGCCAGCAGCTCGTCCCAAAACTTGTTGGGATTCACCTCCCGCCCCAGCGCATCCACCAGCTCCTCCGAGGTCATCGGCGCATAGCTTTCCTCACGCATAAAGCTTAAAATTTTTTCACGTACATCTTTCGTCTGCATAATGTTTACCTCTACTATTCTTCACCCTCGCCTGCTGCGAGCTTGCGCGACGGCTGCGGCGCTTCGTCCACAATCATCATCTTCGACAGGCATTCCGCCAGCAGCGTTCCGTCCTTTTTGCAGATTGTGCCCTGCATTTCGACAAGACGCCCCTTGCGCCTGAGCTCACGCCCGGTGCAGACAACCTCTTCGCCAATAGCCAGCGGCTGACGGTAGCGGATTTCTATCTTCGCCGTATAGGAAGGCTTGCCCTCCTTCGCAAAAAGATAGTTGCCCGTCACCTCGTCGAGCAGCACGGCCACCAGACCTCCGTGCATACGGCCGGGATAGCTTTGATGCTCTCTGCGCGGCGTAAAATAAGCCGTGCACTTGTCATCATCAAGCTCAAAGCGCATATGCAGGCCCGTCGGGTTATCCTTGCCGCAGGCAAAGCACCAGCTATAGGCATTATTCTCTAAAATTGTTTTATCCATCTTATGGTTCCTCAAAAAAACTTGCTATCTCACAAAAGACCTGCTCATGCTCCACGTCCAGCGTAAGAATATGGCCGCTGTGCCTGAACCAGACAAGCTTCTTCACTGCTGTCCGCAGGTTGTCATAAATATATTCCGCGCTCTTGGGCTTCACCGTGTGCTCAACCTTAGACTGCAGCACAAGGCAGGGAATATTAATCCGTCCCAAAAGCTTCTGTTTGCACTCCTTGAGCAGCGCGAACAGGCTCATAAGCGGCTTCGTCGGCATTCTGTCGTAGGAAATGCAATATTTGTCCAGCTCATGATAATTCTTCTTGAACTTAGGCAGGTAGTGTATAAAAAAGCGCAGCAGCGGCAATAGCGGCGCACGCTTATCCTGTACAAAAATAGGTGTCGAGATAAAGGCCGCCTTCTTCACCGGCAGCAGCGCTGCCAGCTTGATGGCCAGCAGTCCGCCCATCGACAGACCTGCCACATACACGTCCTCATAACGCCCCAGAAGGCCCTCACAGGCATCCTTTGCTGCAGAATACCAATCCTCCGCTGTCGTGCGCTCCAGATCGCCTACGCTCGTGCCGTGGCCCGGCAGACGCCTGCACAGCACCGTGTAGCCAAGCTGATTCAGGTAATTGCCGAGCGGCAGCATCTCCGACGGCGTGCCCGTATAGCCATGAATCAAAAGCACCGCTTTTCTATTGCTTCCTTCCAGCAGAAAGGTTTTTGCACCATCTATAACTTGCAACAGTTTCACCTCAACTATATACTTATACAAGTTATATTATAACATAAATCAAAGGCAAGTGACACCCCCAGTCAGCTCGATTCTCTCACTGCCAGCCCCCTTACAGGGGGCACAAGAACGGTCAGGCCTAAAGCAAAAGGAGAGCCAGCATCTGCCAGCTCTCCAAAAATCTTTTATTTTGCTGCTGCTTCCTTAATGATTTCATAAGTCCAGCGAGCAGTGTTGTACAAATCCTCTTCCTTCAGGTATTCCTCAGTGGTATGCACGTTGCTCATGCCTGTTGCCAAGAGGCCGCAGGGCAGACCGTAGCCGCACAGATAGTTGCCGTCGCTGCAGCCGCCGGTGGTTTTCAGCTCAACAGGGAAGCCAAGCTTCTCGGCTGCGCTCGCTGCCAGCTTGATGCACTCGTGGTCCTTGCTCAGCTCCACAGCCGGACAGCCCTCGACAACCTCAAACTCAACCTCGCCATGACCAGCCTCCACAACCTCTTTAATCAGCGCCATGGTGGAATCCTTCAGCGCCTCCAGACGCGGAACGTTCAAGGAGCGCATATCGATAACGAACTTAGCCTCAGGGCAGACGATGTTCGTGCCAATACCGGCGTTGAACAGGCCGATATTGAACGTCGTTTCTGCGTCCAGACGGCCATAACCGGGAAGCTTGCTCAAGGCCTCTGCCGCCAGCATAATCGCGTTCACGCCTTCCTCCGGCGCAATGCCTGCATGAGCAGACTTGCCCTTGACGGTTACATAAATATCATACAGCTTCGGTGCAGCATAGGTGATTTCGCCTGGGTCGCCGCCGATATCCATGCAATAGCCATAATCAGCCTTAATCCAGGATTTGTCGAGATTAACTACGCCCAGGCAGCCAATCTCCTCGCTGATGGTGAAGCACAGCTGCACATCGCCATGCGGCACGCCGTCCTCCTTCAATGCGCGGACAGCCTCCAGCATAGCAGCAACGCCAACCTTGTCGTCACCGCCAAGCGTCGTCGTGCCATCGCTGTAAAGCACGCCGTCCTTGCGGACAACCTTCGTGCCCGTCGTCGGCGCTACAGAGTCCATGTGTGCCTCGAAGAACAGGCGCGGTGCGTCAGGAACATTGCCCTTCACATAAGCCCAAACGTTACCGCAGTTGCCGCCAGTCTTTTCGTTGGCCTTGTCCATCTCCGGCTCCAGGCCAAGCTCGCGCAGCTTTGCCATAATCAGCTCCGCCTCTTCCTTCTCGCCCTTGCTGGGGCAGGGAATGCTGACCAGCTCTATAAATTCGTTTATCAATCTGTCTTTGTTAATCAATTTAGTCACCTCGTGAAATAAAGTATGAGATTATTATAGCATTATCGTCAGGAGAAAGCAAAAAAGCGCGGACTGCCTCCGCGCGGATTTACTGAATCACGATTATAATAATCTAGATTCAGTAAATCCGCATTATTTAACCGCGCAAATCTTAGTGCTTTTTTTAGTGCTAAATTTCAGCACATATGCTATAATGTTACCAAAGGAGGATAACAACCATGACTACACTTGCTTTAAAAGAACAACGCATCAATATCTATATGGATATCAATTATATCAATCAGCTAAAAGAGCTCGTTAAAGAAAAAAAGATTCCCAGCATGAGTAAATTTTGTCAGGAAGCCGTACAAGAAAAACTACAAGCCTTAGAAAAGCAGCGCAAAGACCAGCTCATGCTTGAAGCAGCCCATGATTCTGAATTTCTTGCACGCTGCGAAGAAATCCAAAATGATTTCGCAGCCATTGACTTTGAAGGACAGGTAAATGAGGAATGGTAATAAAAAAATGGCAAATCTACACACTGAACCTTAATCCCGTCATTGGCTCTGAGCAGTCTGGCACACGTCCCGCTATTGTAGTATCATCTAATAGCGTCAACCACCTGCATCAAGTAACGATTCTTCCTATAACCAGTGTAAAAACTGTCAATCCAACTATATATCCTAATGAGGTTTACCTTCCTAAAGAAGCTTCTCATCTAAGCAAAGACTCCATTGTCCTTGCTCATCAGATTAGAACTATTGATAAGCGTCGTCTAATGACCTTTGTAGGCACTTTGACCGATGAAAAGCTAACAGCACAAATCACAGAAGCTATAGCCTATCAGCTTGGCGAATAAGAAAAAAGCGCGGACTGCCTCCGCGCTTTTCTTATGCACTCATTTCAGCTTCGTATCCTCAAACTCTGTGCACTTATAATAATTGTCAATTTTCCAGTTCAGCTTCTCAAGCGTTTCCTGCATCTGCGCCATACGCTCCACGAGCTTGGCACGCTCCTCGATAAGAAGCTCCTTGCGTGCTGCACGCGTCTTGTCGCCCTCGGCAAACAGCGCCACATATTCAATCAGGCTTTCCACCGACAGCCCTGCGCCACGCATACATTTGGCGAACTGCACCCAATTGCAGTCCGTCTCGCTGTAATCGCGGATGCCGCTCTCATTGCGCGTCACAGGCGGAATCAGACCAATGCGCTCATAATAACGCAGCGTATCCGCGCTGATATCATATAATTTGCTGACCTCGTTAATCTTCATAGCAACAGCCTCCAGTATCAGAGCTTTATTTGCCTATATTGTAACACTTAGAGTGCGCTCAAAGTCAAGAGGAATTTACCCCGGAAATGCAAAAAAACCTGCCCTTTTCAGGGCAGGCCCGCTTGTTTAAAAATTAAAGAGCGTTAATTTTCTTTGCAAGTCTGGATTTTTTGCGAGCTGCAGCATTCTTATGGATAATGCCTTTGCGAGCTGCTTTATCGAGCAAACCGGTAGCAGCAGCCATAGTAGCTTGAGCGTCTTCTTTAGCACCGTTAGCAGCCAGAGCTTCTACTTTGCGAGCTGCATTGCGGAGAGCGGCCTTAATCGGAGCGTTTTTAGCACGACGTTCTGCGTCGGTCTTTACACTGCGGATGGAAGATTTAATGTTCGGCAACGAATTTCACCTCCTGAATATTCTTGTACTGCAATATTCTAACATACTATGATGTTTTATGCAAGTATTTTTGAAGAAATTATCTTATTCTACGGTAACACTTTTTGCAAGGTTACGCGGTTTATCAACATCGAGGCCCTTAGCAACGCTTACATAGTAGCCCATGAGCTGCAGCGGAATAACTGCCAGGCTGGTCATGAAGTGCTCATCGGTCTTCGGAATGTAAACGGTGAAGTCAGCGGTGTCCTCAATATTGTAATTGCCATAGGTCGTCAGGCCCATGAGGTAAGCGCCACGGCTCTTGCATTCAACCATGTTGCTGACGGTCTTTTCGTACAGCTCGCCCTGAGTCAGCACGCCGATAACCAGAGTGCCGTTTTCAATCAGGCTGATGGTGCCGTGCTTGAGCTCGCCTGCTGCATAGGCTTCGCTGTGGATGTAGGAGATTTCCTTCATCTTCAGGCTGCCCTCGAGGCTGACAGCATAGTCCAGACCACGACCGATGAAGAAGATATCCTTCGCGTTGAGCTGCTTAGCAGCAAACCATTGGATACGCTCCTTATCCTCGATAATCTTTTGGATTTTGTCCGGCAGCTGAGCCAGCTCCTCCAGCAGAGCTGCATATTTTGCGTCATCAATCGTGCCGCGAACCTTAGCAAACTGCATTGCCAGGCAATAAGCAGCGATAAGCTGAGTGCTGTAGGCCTTCGTCGTCGCTACAGCGATTTCCGGACCTGCCAGCGTATAGAATACATTGTCTGCCTCACGCGCAATGGAGCTGCCAACTACGTTGACAATGCCCAGGGTTTTGATGCCCTTGTCCTTCGCCAGACGCAGAGCTGCCAGGCTATCTGCCGTCTCGCCGCTTTGGCTGACAACGATAACCAGCTCGTTTTTCGACAGCAGCGGCTTGCGATAACGGAACTCAGAAGCCAGCTCGGTGCGTACAGGAATCTGCGCCAGGTCTTCAATAACATATTGCGCAGCTACGCCAACATGATAAGCACTGCCGCAGGCAACAATGCAGATTTGGTCGATTTTCTTGATATCGTCGTCGCTCAGGCCGACAGCGCTCATATCCAGCTTGCCGTCAACCATAACAGAGTTCAGCGTATCGCGTACAGCCTTCGGCTGCTCATGGATTTCCTTCATCATGAAATGCTCAAAGCCAGCCTTTTCTGCTGCCTCAGCGTCCCATTTGATTTCGGTCAGCGGTTTTTCGATTTCTTCCTCGTCCAGATTGAAGAAGGTTACGTGGCCGTTCGCCAAACGCGCCATCTCCAGATTGCCGATATAGTATACGTTACGCGCATATTTCAAAATAGCCGGAACGTCGCTGGCAACATAGCATTCGCCGTCATGCACGCCGATAATCATCGGGCTGTCCTTACGTGCTACATAAATTTCGCCCGGATATTCCTTGAACATAACTGCCAGCGCATAGGAGCCGCGGATACGTACCATAGCATGGCTCAGCGCATCAGTCGGCGTATGGTCATATTTTTTATAATAATAATCGATAAGCTTTACAGCAACCTCGGTATCAGTCTGAGAGTAGAAGCTGTAGCCGTTATGAATCAGCTTTTCCTTCAGCTCCTGATAGTTTTCGATAATACCGTTATGCACTGCCACAACATTGCCGTCAGCGCTCACATGCGGATGCGCATTCGTCTCAGACGGCTCGCCGTGCGTTGCCCAACGGGTATGACCGATGCCGCAGGTACCAATGAGGCTTTGGCCGCCGTTAGTTTTAGCGTACAGCGCCTTCAAGCGGCCCTTCGCCTTAACAATCTGCGCAGGCTCCTCGCCATTGCGTACAGCAAGGCCTGCAGAATCATAGCCACGATACTCCAGCTTGGACAGACCGTCTAACAGAATCGGCGCAGCCTGCTGTTTACCACAAAATCCAACAATACCACACATACAATTTTCCTCGTTTTTCTTAAAATTTTCTTCTAGCTTTATGCTTCAAAGCCATTGGGGTTTTTCTTCTGCCAGTTCCACGAATCGCGGCACATATCCTCTATGCCGTATTCTGCCTTCCAGCCCAGCTTTTCATAAGCCTTCGCCGGATCAGAATAGCAGGCAGCAATATCTCCTGCACGACGCGGAGCGATGACATAAGGAATCTCCACTCCCGTAGCCTTGGCAAATGCCTTAACTATATCCAGCACGGAATAACCGATGCCAGTACCTAAATTATACACCTCTACGCCGCATTTGTCAGCAATAGCCTTCAAAGCCTTCACATGACCGCGCGCCAAATCCACAACATGGATATAATCGCGCACGCCTGTGCCGTCCGGTGTAGCGTAATCATCGCCAAAAATATTCAAATGGTCCAGACGGCCTACAGCAACCTGCGTAATATAGGGCATCAGGTTATTGGGCACGCCATTCGGATTCTCGCCGATCAGGCCGCTCTTGTGCGCGCCAATCGGGTTGAAGTAGCGCAGAAGCACCACATTCCATTCATGGTCTGCCACATACATATCCTGCAGAATCTGCTCCAGCATTGCCTTTGTCTGACCATAGGGGTTCGTGCATTTTCCCAGCGGACAGGTTTCCGGAATAGGAATCTGCGCAGGATTGCCATAAACATTTGCCGAAGAGCTGAAAATAATATTTTTGCAGCCATGCTTGCGCATTACGTCGAGCAGCACGAGCGTACCATTAATATTATTATCATAATACTCCCACGGCTTCTGTACACTCTCGCCTACGGCCTTCAGTCCTGCAAAGTGAATGCAGCAATCAAAGCTGTGCTCCGCAAAAACCTTTTCCAAGGCCTCACGGTCGCGGATATCCGCTTCATAAAACGGAACAGCCTGACCGACGATTTCTTCGACACGCTGCAGCGCAAGCCTGCAGGAGTTGACCAGATTATCCACTACCACAACGCTGTGACCGGCGCTGAGCAGCTCAATGACAGTATGCGAGCCGATAAAACCGGCGCCGCCTGTTACCAGTATTTTCATTGATAATCACCTCATCTGATTGTATCATATCTCATACCTATAGTGAAGCATCTCCAGCTTAACTGCTGCCGAAAAATCAACAATCACATTCACCATAATATAGCACACAAAGCAGCATAAAGCAACTTGCAGCAGCAGAAGAAATTCATTCAATATATTAATCAAATTTCAATATGACTGTAAAATCAGCGTTAAACATTCAGCTACACTTAAATTATATTATACACTATTTTTAACAACTCTGCCACGAAAATTTCTGTAAACAAAAAAAGGAGCTGCACGCCGCAGCGCCAGCTCCCCAAAAATTTTATTTTTAGTTGTTTTCAGCAGCAACATCGCTGCGAACCTCTGCCAATTGTTTACGACGGCTGTGAACCTTTTCCCAATGCTCGAAGTAGAGCTTGGTTTCAGCAACAACCACGCCGCTCAGACCAATCAAAGCAATCAGGTTAGGAATAGCCATGAGGCCGTTTACGATATCAGCGATAATCCAGATCATATCCAGCTTCAGGAATACGCCCAAGCCTACCAGCACGATATACATGATGCGGTACGGCATGATGCATTTTACGCCGAAGAGGTATTCAGCACAGCGCTCGCCGTAGTAGCTCCAGCCGATGATGGTGGTGAAAGCGAACAGCACCAAGCCGCCGGTCAGGATGTACTTAGCAAGTATAGGGAAAGCAGAGGAGAACGCTGCTTCCGTCAAGGCTGCGCCGTTAACATCGCCGCTCCAGGCACCGCTGACGATGATGGAAAGACCAGTCATGGTGCAGATGATGATGGTATCAATGAAGGTGCCGGTCATGGAAACCAGGCCTTGCTCAGCAGGCCATTTGGTTTTTGCAGCAGCTGCGACGATAGGAGCAGAGCCTAAGCCGGATTCGTTGGAGTAAATGCCGCGGGCGATACCACTGCGCATTGCCAGCATAATGCCTGCACCAGCGAAGCCGCCGGCAGCAGCAGTGCCGTTGAAAGCACCGTCGATAACTAATTTGATAGCTCCCGGTAAAGCGTCGGCATAGAACACCAGCACGCTGACAGTAGCGATAACATATACGCCAGCCATGAACGGAACAATTTTACTTGCAACGTTAGCGATAGAACGCAGGCCGCCGATGATAACAACAGCAGTCAGAACGGTCAGAACCGCTGCTGTAATATATTCAGAAACACCAAAGGATACATTAACGATAGAAGTAATTGCATTTACCTGTGTAAAGGTGCCGCTGCCCAGGCAAGCGGTCATTACGCCGAAGATAGAGAACAGCACGCCCAGGAATTTGTAATTCTTGCCCAGGCCCTGCTCGATATAATACATCGGGCCGCCGGAAGCGTTACCGTTTTCATCATAGGTACGATACTTAACTGCCAAAACGCCCTCGGAATATTTGGTAGCCATACCGAAGAAGGCTGCCAGCCACATCCAGAACAGTGCGCCGGGACCGCCAAGCTTGATTGCCGTTGCAACACCAACGATGTTACCGGTGCCAACAGTTGCGGCTAAAGCAGTGCACAAAGCCTGAAAGCTGCTTACATCACCCTCGCCCTTGCTGCGCGCGGTGAAAATCAGCTGCAAGGCTTTAGGCAGCTTCATAATCTGAATCAATCCCAAGCGGATAGTAAGCAAAATGCCTGTGCCAATCAAAAGCATCATAAGTGGCGGGCCCCAAATAAGAGCGTCAACATTATTCAAAAACTCTAACATAAAAAAATTCCCCCTCAATATAATTAATACGTTTACACTTCTGGACCTTTCTCCCCAAGTCCACGCTGATTATTGTAGCACATCATTAATTAGTGTACAATACTTAAGTCGATTGTATACACGTATTCTTATATTGAGAGGGGAATTGTAAGATAAATTACACTTTGCTCATGAACAAAGCTACATAAGTATCACTAAATCTGCTTAATGCAGATATTTTTGCAGCGTTTTGATAAGCTGCTGCGCATTGAGCGGCTTAGACAGATAATCATTGATACCTGCCTGCTGGCTCTCCGCCTCATCCTCAGCAAAGGCGTTTGCGCTCAGTGCCACAATCGGCACCGTTTGCGCGTCGCTGCGCTCCAGCGCTCGGATAGTACGCGCTGCCGTCAAACCGTCCATAACCGGCATCATGATATCCATGAGAATTGCATCAAACGCTCCCGGCTCACTAGCAGCAAAAAGCTCCACAGCCTCCTGACCGTTCACAGCCTTCGTCAGCACAGCACCCGCATGCTCCAGCACGAACTCTTCTATCTTCATGTTCAGCGCATTATCCTCTACAAGCAGAATGTGTCTGCCCGCGAGTGAAGCCTCCTGCTTGCTTTCTGCAGGCTTTTCTGCCGTCGGCTTTTCGTCAACCCTGAAGGACAGCACGACCTTGAACCTTGTACCAACGCCCTTTTTGCTCTCCAGCTCCAGCGTGCCGCCCATGATGTCGACAAGCTTTTTGACAATCGCCAGGCCCAGGCCTGTACCGATATAAGATGTACGCGCCTCAGAATCCTCCTGCACGAACATTTCAAAGGCGTGCTTTTGGAATTCCTCGCTCATACCAAGGCCTGTATCCTCGCAGATAAACTCATACTGCACAACGCCGTCAACGCAGCCAATCTCACGGCAGCTTATAGCCAGCGAGCCATGCTCCTTATTATACTTCACGGCATTGCTTGTCAAATTCGTCAAAATCTGGCGCAGATGTACAGGACTGCCGACAACCTGCTTATGCTGTCCCTCAAAGCTCTTGCTGAAGGAAAGACCGCGCATCTTAGCGTAAGCCTCGGTCATCGTACTCATGCTGTTTACGAGCTGCTGCATATCAAAGCTTTTTTCTGCAAGCACAATCTTCCCTGATTCAATTTTGTTCATCTCCAGCACATCATTCGACAAATCAAGCAGGATTTTGGCATTTTCCATTACCTTATCACGGTATTCCTGCTGCTTTGCCAAATCATCAGCATAATAGTTGGCAATCTCCACCAAGCCAAGAATGCCGTTCAGCGGCGTGCGGATATCATGGCTCATTCGCCGCAGGAAATCTGTTTTAGCAATGCTTGCACTCTGCGCCTCACGCGCCGTCTCGCGCAGCTGCTCCTGATAGGCCAGCTCACGCTCCTTCTCTTTGGTAATATTGCGTGTTATCAAAATTACAGAAGTAATCTCGCCTTTGTCATCATAGCTCTGCGGCACAATCAGCGAGCTGAACCATATATTGCTTTTGTCCTGATACTCAATATACAGTGACTTCTGCTCCTGCAGACGCGCCTGCAAGGCCTTCAGGTCATTAAAAATATCAACACTCTCATAGAACTCCTGCTTTACATTGGCATGAATCATCTGGTCCAGCCACTTTGCGCCGTCCGTTCCCTTAGGTATATCAAGCTCTACGCCCTCCGGCAGCTGCAAGACCTCAAGCTGCTTAGTCCGTAAATTCAAAGCAAAAACAGTCACAAAAATACTGCTGATGGCACGAATAGTCGCATACTGCTTGCGCAGCTGCTTGTAATGCTCCTGCGACGAACGCATATGCAGATAAATAAGCAGCAGTGCTGCAATAATGCAGATAAGCATAACATAAGCCATATCACGGAAACGATTCGCAAAGACTGCCTTCTCAGGGAAAAATACCACGAGCAGATAATCCTTAAACTGCTCAAAAACGCCGTAATAAACCTGACCATTATAGGTTATGCTATAAATATTTTTGCCCTCATCATGCAGCTTATTCTTTGCCTCCGGCAGCAGGTCATCAAGGTATTTATTCTTGAATTTTTTATAGTTAGAGGTAATAACGCGTCCGTCCTTAACAATCATCACACTGCCGCCAAGCTCAAAGCCATAGCTGCCAAACAGGCCGTCCATATAGCTTTGGCTGTCATCTGCCGCCTGCGTCGACTCCTTACGATAGGCAAAAATATAACCCGGCTTATCCTGACGAGCTACGACGGTATAGCTATACACAATGTTATCCTCTTTACTGATAAACTGGTCCATGTATGAACGCATCGGAAACTTCAGTACACTGCTGATTAAATCCGTCTGTGCAATCTTCAGCATCTCATCATAGATACCCTTGTCAATAAAGCTGCTTGCTTCAATCTGCTTTTGCGCATCAAAAACCATAATGCCGTCCAGCCTCTGCGCATAAGCATAATCCTCCAGATAAGCCTGCGTCATACGCTCCGGCTTATCCTGCAGGCTTTGCGCCAGTATCTTGGCACGGTTTGTCACCTGCGTCATGTCGAGAGCCGCATTGCGCGACTCAAAGCGTTCATAACGCAGCACCTGCTGCTTAAGAAAATACATCGTTTCCTGCGCCACACGACGCAGATAAACCTTATCCTGATGCGTAAAAATTAAAAACGCCGTCGGCAGAATGATAAGCGCAAGTAAAATGGGAATAAAAAATTTATTATCGAGTAATAAAGGAAACTTGTTTTCTCTTGTTCGCACCTTCATTTACCCCCCACTTCATTTTGGCCATTCTTATAGCGTTCTAAAATCCGCTCAACAGTGCCATCCTTACGCATTTCCTTGATAACAGCATCAAAGCTTGCTCTAAGCTCCTGCTTATCCTTCGAAAAGGCTACGCCTAAATGAGATATCATCAGCGGCTGCTCTAAAATAACAAAATCTCCGGAAAATATTTTCTGATACTGCTGCGCTACAAGCTCATTGCAGGCGCTGGCATCAACATAGCCCATGCGCAAGGCTGAAAACAGCGCGTCAACATTTTTCGTGCTATATAAATCGCGCACTCGCGGCACATCAGGAGTCTTGCGCTCCAGCAGCAGCTTTTCCGGCTGCGACGAATACTGCACAATCACACGGCGACCGTTGAGGTCAGCAAGACTTTTGATGTTCGTATGCTTGCCAACGATAACGACATGCCGCGTATCAAGATACGGCCCGGCCCAAGCGTACCTGTCATCGCGTCCATTCATAGAAAAGCAGCTCCAGACAGCGTCCACCTCGCCTGAGCCTAACATCTTATCCTTATTATTCCAGGGTATAACCTTATATGTTGATTTATAGCCTAAGCGCCTGCAAGCCTCCTGCATCAGCTCAATATCTATGCCTGCCATATTGCCGTGAATATCCATATAGGTAAACGGCGGATAAATATCACCGGCAAAGACCAGCTCCTTCTGCTGCGACTGTATAGCAGGCTTGCTGCTGTCCTGCAGGCCGCAGCCAAAGCTTAGCACGCACAGCACAAGCAGCAGACAAAAACAGGCTATAGGCCGAAAATTCTTCTGCATAAATTCACCTAATTGCTTTCCAAAATCCATACGTAAATAAATGGCCCGACAAAGCAGGCCATTAGTTTTTTTAGTCCAGCTCCTGCAGAGCTGTGACAGTAATATTATATTCAGCCTCCACTTTTTTATACAGAGGCTCACATTCCGGGGTAATAAGGCGGCCACGCAGGCTCTCCGTCAGCTCAAAAACCGGTCTGTACAAATTGTCCAGACTCAGATTCTGCGCTACGCCCTTCAAGGTGTGCGCTGCACGGAAGGCAGTCTCCGCATCCTGCTCAGCCAAGCCTGTTTTGAGGTTAGCAAAGCTATCATCTGTTAAAAACTTCTTCGCAAACAGATTAGCAAAATCCTCGCTGCCCAGACGGGTAACGAGATCCTTGTAATTTGCACCTATCTTGTCGTAGCATTTCTCTAATTTCATATTCAAAACTCCCTTCAACTCTCTCAAAATCAATTATCCTGCATCATTTCCTGTATATTATCTTTTATCTCTAGGAAACACTGCAAAAGCAGCGGATTAAACTGGCCGCATTCTCCGCCAATAATCATCTCTACGGCCTTCTCATGCGTAAACGCAGGCTTATAAACGCGCTTGCTCGTCAAAGCATCATACACGTCTGCCAGCGATACAATCTGAGCAGAAATCGGAATCTGCTCACCAAACAAGCCGTCAGGATATCCCTTGCCGTCATATCTTTCATGATGCCAACGGGCAATTTCATAAGCATATTTCATAAACGGCTCGTCCTGATACATATCCAGGTCCTCCAGCATCTTCGCGCCGATGGTCGTATGCGTTTTCATGATATCGAACTCTTCCTTCGTCAGCTTGCCCGGCTTATTCAGGATTTCATCGCTGATGGCGATTTTGCCGATATCGTGCAGGGTAGACGCATTCGTAATCATAGCTGCATCTGCATAGGACAGCTTATATCTAGTAGTTTTCTGCATCAGGTGCTCCAGCAGCATGCGCGTCAGCTTGTTGATGTTGCGCACATGCGCACCGCTTTCCTTGTTGCGGAACTCCACGATATGACTGAGAATATCAATCATAATATGGCTGGTCTTCTCTTTTTCTTCGTACTGCTCCTTCAAAAGCGACATCAGCGTCTTCTGCTTGGCATAAAGCAGCACAGCATTCAGCACGCGGCGCTGCACAATACCCGTATCAAACGGACGGTTGATATAGTCTGTCGCGCGCATCTCGTAGGCCTTGCGGATGGAGCCGACGCTTTCATCGCCGGAAATAACGATAACCGGCACCTTATCAATCAGGTGCGTGTTGTTCATCTGCTGCAGCACCTCAAAGCCGTTCATCACCGGCATCACGATATCGAGCAGCATGAGCGAGATATTCGCTTCCTCCGCACGCATGATGTTCATAGCTTCCAGACCGTTTTGCGCCTCGATAATATTATATTCTTCCTTCAAAATCTCCTTTAGCAGGAAGCGGTTCATCTCCGAATCATCGACAATCAGCACATTTCTCTTCTTCTCATTATTCAAAATGCTGCTTTCGCTTGCTGAGGAATCCGTGACAACGATATTTTTGCGCAGCTTCGCCTGATACATAAACTTATCTGCACGCTGCAGCGCTTCAGCAACCGTCTCATCCTTCATCAGCACGCCGCCGATGCTGACAGACAGTGTCAGATGCTGATAGCCGCCGATAATAGATTCATGCACCTTGTTGCAAATCTGCTTCAGCGTGCTGGCAAACTCGGCTGCAGAAATATCCGGCAGCACCAGCACCAACTCATCGCCGCCGTAGCGGATGATGTAGTGGCCGCTCTTTAAGCATTCCTTCGCCACACGTGCCACAGTGCGCAGCGCAGAATCGCCCATGTCATGACCATAGACATCGTTATAAAGCTTGAAGTCATCTATATCCAGCATCGCTACGCCGGCAGGCCTGGTGCTGTTTTTCATCCGCTCCTCATAGAAGCGGCGGTTATAAACCTGCGTCAACGCATCCACATACAGCAAATCGCTATAATGGCTATAAAATTCACTAGCCTGCGTATCCATCGTAGGGCTAGTGGCAATATTGTTGCTGTCTACCTTGGTAATCATCTCCAGCACGTAGGTTTGTCCATCAATAACCACATACTTTGCGACCACCTGATACAGTGCATTATTAAAAGCCTCATACTTCGACTTCTGCTGCTTATCAACCAGCACTCTGCTGCAGACGCAGTCCACACAGCGCTGCTTTTTACCCCAGAATTCGTAGCATTTGCCCTCATACCTCTTGCAATCAGCCTCAATATCCACGACCTGACATCCACGCACATCTATCAGACGTACAATATTAAAAACCCTACGCAGCTGTCTTATAGTCTCAACAGCCTCTGCCATGGTCATTGATATTTTACTCTCTTCCAAAACTGTTTCACTATCCATTCAATCTTACTCCTAACAAAACAATACTTCTCTAAGCTTTATCAAACCCAACAACAGTCTATGCTGCTATGTTATGTATTCTCTAAGCAGCCTGCTTATAAGTCCTTCTAAAACTGCTCACAGCAAAAAGGCGCTTTCCTTTCTACCTAGAGAGTAGAGTCACGGCTTTTTAAGTAAGTTGTCTAGAGATACAGATAATATCCCTATATAATTTATATCACATTTTTGTCAATGTTACAAGGTTTAAGCATTGTAATTTAAGAATAAATTTCCAAGAAAAAAGGCCTTTACCTGTAAACGCTTAACTTACAGATAAAGACCTTTAATATTTACTTAGCAAGCATAAGTCAATGACTTATTTTACCTCGCATTCCACACGTGCCAGAATGAAGCACAAATCAGACAAGCGGTTCAAACAGATAAGCACGTTCGGATTGAGCGGCTCAGTCTCGTTCAGACGCAGCAGGCAGCGCTCTGCACGACGGGTAGTAGTGCGGGCGATGTCCAGCGCAGCTGCACCAACAGTATCGCCGGGGATAATAAAATGTCCCAGCGGCTGCAGCAGAGAATCAAACTTGTCGATAGTATCCTCAAACAGCTTTACATGCTCTTCTTTGATGTATGGTTCGGGCAGGTTGAGGCTGGCAATATCAGCCATCACAGACATGAGTAGCTTCTGGACATTGAAAATGGTTTCGCGTACATCCTCGCGTGCTACCTGAGCGCGAGCCAGACCTAAAGCGGAAGAAATTTCATCCACAGTACCATATGCCTCAACACGCAGGCTTTGCTTGGGTACACGCTCGCCAGTGTACAAGCCAGTAGTTCCTTTATCACCAGTTCTGGTATAAACAGCAGCTTTCTTCATTTCTGCACCATCCTTTCCGTGAGAGTGTAACCTGACACCCCAGTCATTTCGCTACGCTCAATGACGGAGGGGGCTAATTAGTAAATTTCTTCCGGAGCGAAGAAGTTGTTGATTTCGCGTTCAGCAGCTTCCGGGCTGTCGGAGCCATGAACGATGTTTTCGCCAATGCTCAGAGCGAAGTCGCCACGGATGGAGCCGGGAACAGCTTCAATCGGGTTGGTAGCGCCGTTCAGTTGACGAACAGCTTTGATAGCGTTTTCGCCGCGGATTACAGCGCAAACCAGCGGAGCGGAGGTGATGAAGTCAACCAGTTCACCAAAGAACGGTTTGCCTTCATGCTCAGCATAGTGGAATTTAGCTTGAGCTTCGGTAACTTTAACCAGTTTCAGAGCTGCAACCTGCAGGCCTTTGTGTTCAAAACGAGCGATGATATCGCCAATCAGATTTTTCTTTACTCCATCAGGTTTTACGAGTACGAGTGTTTGTTCCATTGTAATCTCTCCTTAAAGATAAATAAAAATTTTATACTAAATCGCTACAGTAACGATTATAGTCAGAAGTACGACACCCCTCCGGCTGCTCGCTACGCTCGCATCCACCTCCCCTTTCAGGGGAGACGAGGAACGTTGTGCTACAATCCTAACTTTAGACGCAGACTCTAACGTTCTTGTGCCCCCTTTCAAGGGAAACGAGGAACGTTGTGCTACAATCTTAACTTTAGACGCAAGCTCTAACGTTCTTGTGCCCCCTGAAAGGGGGCTGTCATCGAGCGAAGCGAGATGACTGGGGGTGTCAACGAATGCCCATTTCTCTTGCTTGCTCGCGCAACAACGCCACACGTTCCTCCGTCGCCGGATGCGTGCTGAACAGCTGCTTAGCGCTCATGCCAGCAAAGGGATTGATAATAAACATATGCGCTGTCGCCTCAGTAGCACCAGGCATTACACGGCGCTCAGCATAGGCTTCAATCTTCAGCAGTGCATCTGCCAAAGCGTTCGGGTTGCCGCACAGCTCGCCGCCGGACTTGTCAGCCATATACTCGCGGGAGCGGGATACAGCCATCTGAATCAGCATAGCTGCCAGCGGTGCCAGAATCATCACAAGAATACCGGCAATAGGGTTGCGGCTTTCGCCGTCCTCGTCACGGCCGCCAGTGAAGAACATGCCCCACTGAGCAATCGTAGAAATCGCACCTGCCATAGAAGCAGCAATGGTGCTTACCAGAATATCGCGGTGCTTAACGTGGCTCAGCTCATGGCCAAGCACGCCTGCCAGCTCTTCCTTCGTCAGCATATCTGCCAGCGCCGTATTTACAGCAACAGCAGCATGCTCAGGGTCACGGCCTGTAGCGAAAGCGTTCGGTACAGGGCTGTCAATAATATAAACCTTCGGCATAGGAAGGTTGGCCTTCTGCGCCAGCTTCTCCACAATGCCATACAGCTCAGGAGCAGAGCTTCTGTCTACCTGCTGAGCGTTGTAATGCGCCAGCACCAGCTTATCACTGTTCCAATAGGTAAAAATGTTCATCGCTACGCCTACAAACAGCATCACGGTCATACCGCGCAAGCCGCCGAAAAAGTCACCGATGAGCATAAGTAAGGCAGTCATCAGCGCCATTAAAAACGCAGTTTTCATCTAAGTCAGTTCCTCCTCAAATACAAGCTTTAAATAAAATCAATATAACCAACCTACTCTATTATAACAATAAATTGGTTACTTTTCAATTTGTGCTTTAATGGAGTTTAACATATTTTCACTGTTTTCACGAACTTTTTTCTTTAAAATCGGGTTCAACAGGCCTGCAATCATCGGAATGCCAAACTCAAAATCCACCGCCAGCGTAACCTCGCAGCCATCAGCCTGCGGTGTAATCAGCCAGGAGCCCTCCATTCTCTTTAAATCGCCCTCGGTCTGAGCGTAGGTAATTTTCAGCTCCTCCGGATAGAAGGTGTCGCGCTCCGTCCAGACGATTTTGCGTCCGTCGACGTTGCTCACCCAGTGAGAAACGGTGTAGTTTTCGCCACGCTCCAGAATCTCTACGCTTACCAGGTCATGCATAAAGTTTGGATAAGCAGCCATATCCTTGATAATATCATAAATTTTTGCACCATCGCCTTTGATGGTGGTTTTGCTTTCTACATAAGGCATAGTTTAACCTCTTTTCTTTATTATAAATCCTCGATAACCTCTGCCGTCTCTTTTACAGCAGCTCTGAAGGCCTCCAGCACGTGGTCAATGACCTCCTTCGGCATAATCAGCGGCGGCTCCATGCGGATAACCTTCGGATTGTTCAGCGTGTAGGCAACAATGATGTGCTGATTAATCATCAGGCTCATGAGCATACCGCCTGCGCCCTCCTTCGTCAGCTCGATGCCCAGCATCATACCACGGCCACGAACCTCCTTGATGACAGTCGGGAAGTCCGCAGCGATAACCTCCAGACCAGCCTTCAGATAAGCGCCCGCTTCGCGGCCGCGACGCAGCACGTCCTCTTCCTTCATCGCCTTAATGGCAGCGACACCGGCAGCGCATGCCAGCTGACCGCCGCCAAAGGTAGAAGTATGCAGGAAGGGTGCTTCGATAAGACCTGCCCACGCACGCGGTGTGCCGATAATCGCACCGATAGGCATCACGCCGCCGCCAAGCGCCTTCGCGCAGGCCATAAGGTCAGGCGTAACGCCCTCATGGTTCACGCCGAACCATTCGCCGGTACGACCGATACCGGTCTGCACCTCATCAGCAATCAGCAGCGCGCCCTTCTGCTCGCAGATTTCCTTCACCTGACGCAGATAGCCCTCCGGCGGTACGATAATGCCGCCCTCGCCCTGAATCGGCTCCAGAATAACAGCAGCCGTATCTTCATCCACAGCAGCCTCAATAGCTGCAGAGTCACCATACTCTACATGCGTAAAGCCTTCGAGCAGCGGCTTGAACGGGTCGCGGTACATATCGCGGCCAGTTGCCGTCAGACTGCCAAAGGTTTTGCCATGGAAGGCATTCTTGGCTGCTACAAATTTTTTGCGCTTCGTTGCCAGACGAGCCACCTTCAGGCAGCCCTCCACAGCCTCTGTGCCGCTGTTAACGAAAAAGCTGTATTGCAGCTCTCCCGGAGTGATGTCTGCCAGCGCCTCTGCGAGGTCGGCCATCGGACGGTTGAACAGCACCTTGCCGCACATCGGCATAGCGTGCAGCTCCTTCTCTACGGCCTCGACAACCTTCGGATGACGATGGCCTAAAGCAAACATGCCGTAGCCGCCAAGGCAGTCGATGAACTCCTGTCCCTCGCTGTCCGTAATCGTCCAGCCCTCAGCGTGGCCTTCGATGCTCGCCAGTCCCATGAAACGGAACAGCTTAGCCTGCGCCGGGTTGATATACTTCTCATATTTCTCGATTGTTTCTTCTACATAATCCATGCTTAATCCCTCTTTTTATGTCCTTTTCAATATAGCAGCTCAGTCAGCGGCACGAAGGTCACGCCGGTTTTCTTGAACTCGCCTGCGTACCTCGCCCAACATTTTGCCGTATTCGGACGCGCGTGACAAATCGCAATCACGCTGCCGTTTTTATCTGCCAGCGCCAGTGCCTTATACACCTGCGCACGAATAGCCTCTACATCAGAGCTATTATCCAAAAAAATATCGTTACGCGCCGTCGGCACGCCCATTTCCCGGGCAATACTGTTGCCTACAGAGCTTGACGCTGTGCGGCTGTCAAGGAAAAACAAATTTTGACTGCGCAGCTCGCTCAGCACTGTCGTCATCGTCGCCTTATCGCTCGTCGCTCTGGAGCCCTGATGATTATTCACGCCGACTACGCCCTGCAGACTGTTTAAATGCTTACGCAGCAGCGCCAGCTTCTGCCCTGCAGTCTGCGTTACGCGGATGGTGTTGGTGCCCTCGCTCATCGCGCTGGCATCCAGCGGCTCCATCGGCAAATGCAGCATCGGCACGCGTCCGCGCGAACGCACCAGCTCCAGCACATCGCTGCTGTAGGGCTTGTTCGGCAAAATCGCATAGCTGAACGGCAGGCCTGTATCGAGCAGCGTGCGTACAGAGCTCATATCTGCGCCGCAGTCATCAATTACAATGGCGACCTTTCCTCTGTATTGCCTGACATTCCCCTGCTGCTCCTCTTCAACCTTCGCTTCAGGCAGGTCCTTGATATCCTTGTCCTGCTTCTTCAGGTTGGCGTTGTGGAACAGGGTAATCGTGTCCGTCACAAAGCTTTTGCTGCCCTTTCCGGCCTTGACCTTAATGCCGACCTCCACCTTGTAGGCGTCCCATTTTTTATACTTGGCGCCCTTGCCGCTGATATAGACAAGTCCTGCAGCCTCCACCTTCTCCTGCAGCCATTCAGCCGCACCGGTCAGGCTCGTCGTTGTCGGTACGCCGACCGCCAGCTCACGCTGGTTGATTTCCACCTTGGCGGCAGAATCGGGAACCTCAACCTCTTTTTTGCTATGGTCATTCTCAATGAGCTGCCAATTATTCTTTTGCAGCAGAATATTATCCAAAAGACGCTGTGCCTCAATGGATTCATCAAGCAGGCTCACTGTTTTCGGCTCATCGCCGGGCTTCGTGTCCAAAATATCCTTCTCGCTCTTGCTGTTGGCATAAAACAAGCCGCAGCCAATAGCCATAACAGCAATCACGGCCAGCAAAATCCACACGCCGCGATTACTGCCGGAGGATTTTTTCTTCGTTCTCTTATTCATAGCTGTTCTCCTGTCGCTATGCACGCGGATGCGTCTTGTCGTATACCTCGCGCAAGCGTTCAATATCCAGATGTGTATAAATCTGTGTGGTAGAAATATCAGCGTGACCTAAAAGCTCCTGCACCACACGCAGGTCTGTGCCATTATTTAAAAGATGCGTCGCAAACGAATGGCGCAGCATATGCGGCGTAACCCTCTTGGAAAGTCCTGCACTCTGGCCGTAGGCGACGATGATTTCATAGAAGCGCTCGCGCGTCATCGGTCCGCCCCAGCCTGTCACGAAAAGCGCCTTGCTCGAGTCCGGCTTGCCATGCAAAAGCTGCGGCCGCACCACGCTGATATAATGCTCCAGATAACGCAGCGCCGTGCGTCCCAAGGGCAGCATGCGCTCCTTCGAGCCCTTGCCCATGACGATGACGTATTCCATCTTCAAATCCACATTTTTCAGCGGCACATTAACCAGCTCCGACACGCGCATCCCCGTCGCATACAAAACCTCCAGCATCGTCTTATCGCGATAGCCGTCAGGCGTGCCAAGGTTCGGCGTATCCAGCAGCGTATCAACCTCCGCCACGCTCAGCACCTTGGGCAGATGCAGACCGCGGTTCGCCGCCTCCAGCACCTCTGCCGGATTGCGGCGGATATAGCGCTCCGCCGTCAAAAAGCGGTAGAACGCTTTGATAGAGGCCAGCTTGCGCGCCACAGTCGAAGCACTGCGCCCCGCCTGACGCAGCTGCACAAGATAAGCCAGCAGCTGCTGACGGTTCACCCCGAGCAGCTCCTCGCTCGACTTGAAATTAAAGGTCTTTTGCAGCAGACGCAAATCACGCAGATAGGCCAGACGCGTGTTTTGCGCAAGGCCCAGCTCCACCGTCAGATATTCTTCAAATAATGCAAGATAATCAAACATATTACTCCGCCGTAAAAAGAAAAACAACGCCGTAGCGCCGTTTTTCAATTTTTAATTATAGCCTTCAGTCTCTTCTCTCGGGCTGCATAATAGTGATATTAGTTGCCGGAGAAATCGTCGAGATAGCATGTTTATAAACTAATTGCTGTTTGCCTTCGTTTTCGATAATAACAGTAAAGTTATCAAAGCCGCGTACCAGACCACGAATCTGGAAGCCGTTCATCAGATAAATAATAACACCAAGGTTTTCCTTGCGTACATGATTTAAAAAGCTGTCTTGTAAATTCATTGCGGGTTTTACGATAGTCATAAAAAGCCCCTCCTCATCCCTAAATTTAGAATTTCTGTCCTTCTATATTTTATCAGACAGAATCCTTTCTATGTTCTTATTGTACACCGAAAAAGATTTTTGCACAAGATAGGTGAAAACAATTACGTTCACTGTACAAAAAATTTTTTCTTTTTCGTCACATTCCTCGCCAGCTTTGCTTAAAGCTGAAATTTCTCCTGCAGCAGCGCTTCTATCTGCGCCACAGCCTCGCCGTAATCCGGCTCGGCAGCCAGTGTCAGCCAATGGATATACGGCATTTTTTTATACCAGGTGAGCTGACGCTTAGCAAAGTTACGCGTCGCCTGCTTGAGCTTCTCCACCGCATCGTCATACGGCATGCCGGCGTCAATATACCACACCATTTGGCGGTAGCCAATGCTCTGCATCGACTGACAGTCAGGATGCACGCCCTGCTCCAGCAGTCCATGCACCTCCTGCTCCAGACCAGCCTCCAGCATGAGGTCGACACGCTTATTGATGCGTGCATAAAGAGCCTGACGCTCCATGTTCAGACCGATGACCAGCGCATCATAGGGCATCTCCGCAGCGCCATACTGATTCACCTGCTCGCCCTGCAGCGCTGACTCCAACGCGCGAATGACACGGCGCACATTATGCGGATGAATCCGCTCCGCCTCTGCAGGAGCAGCTGCACGCAGACGCTCATGCAGCGCCTCTGCGCCCTGCTCCTGCGCCTCGCGCTCCAGCTGCGCACGCAGCTCGCTGTCCTCCTCCGCTGCATTGAAGGCGTAATCCTCAAGCAGCGCCTTGATATAAAGGCCCGTGCCGCCTGCAATAATCGGCAGATGGCCACGCTCCGTAATTTCCGTAATCAGCCGCTCAGCCTGCTGCTTAAAATCAACCACGCTGAAGCTGGCGTCCGGCGGCAAAATATCCACCAGATGATGAGGCACAGCAGCCAGCTCCTCAGCCGTCGGCTTCGCCGTGCCGATGTCCATGCCCTTATAAACCAGCATCGAATCACCGGAAATAATCTCGCCATTATATTTTTTTGCTATCTCAATCGCGCAGTGACTTTTGCCTGTCGCTGTCGGACCAAGGATAACCAAAACCTTTTGCTTCATATGATACCCTTCTGTCACCTACTGTGACACGCTATACATTCCCAAAAGTACACCTAATTCGCTCTCCCTGTTCATCGCAAGCGATGTTAGCACGACCAGCAGTTTTTACGGCGCTTACGCTTGTAAAAACTGGGTCTTAGCGTCAGGGAGAGATGCCGAGCTTGCTCGGCAGAGAGGGTATTACTTTAATATCCCATACTTAATTCTACTATACTTGCCGCCAACAAACTCTGTGCAGCCATACTGCCGCAGGATGTACTCGCTGCGCTCCTTGATAACCACACGCGCAGCGGCTCTGCGTGCCAGCGCCAGCGTTTCCTCATCCAGCGCCGCCTCATAAGACAGAGGACGCAGCGCGTCCATAGCCTTCGAGCTCTGCACAGGATGGCGGAACATCGGGTCAAAATACACGACATCGAAGCTCTGTGCCGCGCATTGCGCCAGATACTCCTTCGCCACGGCCTGCACCGGCTCAATGCGCCTGAGCGCCGCCGTCAAATCCTCGTCCTCCGCCACGTAATGCGCCAAGCCATAGCTTACGGCAAAGTGCAGCAGCGGCGAGGCCTCCAGCCCCACAACGCGTCCGCCTGCGCCTACGGCGTAGGCGCTGAGGGCAGCATCCGCCGCCAGCCCCATCGTGGCATCAAGCACGCGCACGCCCTCATGCAGTCCCAAGGCAGGCAGCAGATGGTCTGTCTGCCCACGCTTGAGCTGTTGCAGACGCAGCACCGCCATACTCGGATGATAGGCAAAGCTGCCTGCCTCGCTGTGAATACGCGGCCCGTCCTTCTCGCCCACGACGAGCGCTGCCAAGCCATGCTGCTGCATGAGCTCCGGCATGCTCACATTATGCGGACGCACGATATACTCCGCGCCCAGCTGCTGCGCCCACAGCTTAGCTTGCTCTACAGCCGCACTGCCGCTGGCATTACGCGCAATAGTTACGCCAATCCTTCCCATCAGCATCAGAAGCCGTTCCTTTTGAACATCGTATAGAGGCGCGTGCTGTCAATTTCAATCATGCAGGGACGTCCGTGCGGACAGGTGAACGGATGCGTCGTGTTGCACAAATCGACAATCAGCTGACGCATCTGCTGCATCGTGAGCAGCTGGCCTGCCTTAATCGCCGCCTTGCACGCCGTCATATGCAGCACCTCCTGACGCAAATCGCTGCCATTGACAGAGCGCAGCTCGCGCAGCATTTTGCTGATTTCCTTAATAAAGTCCTCAGCCTCGTCTGCCTTAATATCGGCAGGCAGACTGCTGACACGCAGCAGTCCCTCGCCGGCACTGCCGGCGTCAATGCCAAGGTCGGCAAACTCGGCTGCATGCTCCTCAATAAGCGTAACATCATCGTTATCAAGGTCGATATACAGCGGCATTAAGAGCTGCTGCGCCGGAACATGCTCATGCGCTGCCACCAGCTTATCATAAAGAATGCGCTCGTGCGCCGCATGCTGGTCAATAAGATAAAGCGCCGTCTCGGACTGCGCAATAATAAACGTCTTGTCCACCTGCCCAATCGGCCAGATGGTCGCCAAAGCGCTGTTGGTATCCGTAAAGGCAATCGTCTCGCGCGGAGCCTGCACCGGAGCAGCTTCGGGCAGAGGCTCTGCCTTCTGCGCCGTAAACTCAGCTCTCGCCTCGTGTACTGCAAGCACAGGCTCTTGATAGCCATTACTGAGGCTGCTCGTCAGCGTTTCCTGCTGCGGCATTTCCTCATGCTTTTCCGGAGAAGCGGGCGCTTCCTGCGGCTTTTCCTCACGCTTTTCTAAAGAGGCCAGCGCTGCCTGCAAGCGTTCCTCGACACTGGGAGCGTCAGGCTGCTCTGCCTCCTTCAGGACGCCCGGATTATGGCGGAAGAGCGCCGCGCTGTCACGCTGCAGACGCTCGCCTGCCTTAGCGCAGGGAGCAGGCTGCTCGTGGCGCACAGGCGGCTCACGATGCACGGCCAGCGTCGTTTTCGAAGACGCAGGTACAAAAGCATTCAGCTCCGAATCAGGCAGAAGCTGCACCTGCGTCTTTTGCGCACTCATCGGCCGCGTCAGCGCATCCGTCAGCGCCTTGAACATGGCGCGGTAAATCACGCCGTCATCACTGAACTTAATCTCGCTCTTCTGCGGATGCACGTTCACATCGACAGACGCTGTATCCACCGTAATATTGATAACCGCAAAGGGAAAGCCGCTCTTGGGAATCTGCGACTGATAGGCATGGTCCATAGCCTTCGACAGCATCTTGCTGCCAATGCTGCGGCCATTGACGAAAAACGTCTGCCAGCCGCGCGTGCCCTTGAGCAGCGTCGGACGGCCAATGAAGCCGCTTATCTGCACAGTCGGGTCGTCCAGCTTCACCGTCAGCAGATTCTCTGCGACATTTTTGCCATATAAAGCACGAATCGTCCGCGCCAAATCGCCGTCGCCCGGCGTACTCAGCACTTCCTTATCGTTATTCGTCAGCTTAAAGCGTACATCAGGACGCGACAGCGCCAGCTTCGTCAGCAGCTCGCTGATATAACGTCCCTCCGTCGCCACAGTTTTTAAAAATTTACGTCGTGCAGGCACATTGAAGAACAGGTTCTCGACGATAACCGTCGTGCCTGCCGCCGCGCCGGTCGAGCTGACCTCCGTCTGCTCGCCGCCGTCGATATGCACCGAGGTCGCGAACTCCTCCTCCTGCGGACGCGTGAGCAGGGTAAAGTTAGAAACAGATGCAATACTCGGCAAGGCTTCACCGCGAAAGCCCAGCGTATGCAGGCGCAGTAAATCGTCCGCACTCGTCAGCTTGCTCGTCGCATGCCGCAGCACAGCCATTTTGGCATTAGCCTCGTTCATGCCGCAGCCATTATCCACGACACGAATATATTCTGTGCCTCCGGCAAAGGTCGTAACTTCAATCTTCGTCGCCCCTGCATCAAGAGCGTTCTCCACCAGCTCCTTGACTACCGAAGCAGGCTTTTCCACAACCTCGCCAGCAGCAATCTGGTTTGCTGTATTAGTGTCCAAAAGCTGGACGACATGCTCATCTGCCATTATTTACCCAACTCCTTTCTAGCCTCTGCCTGCAGCTGGTAGAGGGTGTTCATCGCCTCAATCGGCGTCATACTCATAACGTCCAAGGTATCCAGACGCTGCGCTATAGCGCTTGCCGTAAACAGCGAGCCCATCATCTCAGGCTGCTCGCTGCTGGCCGCAGGCGCAGCACTCTGTCCGTTCTCGCTGTCATATTCGGTCAAAAGCTCCTCAGCTCTATCCAGCACACGCTTCGGCAGGCCTGCCAGCCTTGCCACATGCACACCATAGCTGCGGTCTGTGCCGCCCGGAACAATGCGGCGCAGGAAGACGATATCCTTGCCGCGCTCCTTGACCGCCACAGAATAATTCTTCACGCCCTCCAGAACCGTCTCCAGAGCCATCAGCTGATGATAATGCGTAGCAAAGAGCGTCTTCGCCTTAATCTTATCATGAATATATTCCATCACCGCATGCGCAATGCTCATGCCGTCAAAGGTGCTCGTACCGCGCCCCACCTCGTCGAGGATAATCAAGCTGTTTTTCGTGGCGTATTTCAAAATCTGCGCCACCTCGTTCATCTCCACCATGAAGGTGCTCTGGCCTGTGGCCAAATCATCGCTGGCACCCACGCGCGTAAAGATTTTATCGACAGGACAAATATTCGCCTGACGCGCGGGGATAAAGCTGCCCATCTGCGCCATCAGCACCAGCAACGCCACCTGACGCATATATGTCGACTTGCCTGCCATATTCGGGCCGGTAATAATCATCATGCGCTCATCTGCATTATTAAGGTTCGTATTATTCGGCACGAAAATTTCCTTCTCCAGCAAGCGCTCCACCACAGGATGGCGGCCATCGGTAATCTTTATCTCGCCCCAGTTGTTCAGCTCAGGACGGATATAATTATATTTATAAGCTGCCAAGGCCAGCGAATTGAGCACATCTATGCAGGAAATCGCGCGCGCCGTCTCCTGAATCTCGACAATCTTGCCGCGAATCAGGCTGCGCAGCTCGTCGAACAGATAATATTCCAGCTGCTGGATTTTTTCCTTCGCACCGAGAATTTTATTTTCAAACGCCTTCAGCTCAGGCACAATGTAACGCTCTGCGTTCACCAGCGTCTGCTTGCGCACGAAGTAGTCGGGCACGCTGCTCGACTGTCCCTTGCTGACCTCGATATAGTAGCCAAAAACCTTATTATAGCCAACCTTGAGCGTCTTGATGCCGGTTTCATCCTTCACCTTCTGCTCAAAATTCTGCATCCACGTCTTGTTATCTGCAGCAATCTCATGCAGCTCGTCCAGCTCACTATTATAGCCGGTGCGAATCATGCCGCCCTCGCGCACGGAAAACGGCGGCTCATCCACAATAGCGCGCTGCAAAATCTCGGCCAGCTCCTTATGCAGATGCAACTCGCCGCACAGCTTACGCAGCAGACGGCTCTTGCAGCCGGTCAAAATATCCTTCAGTCCCGGCAGCATCATCAGCGAATTGCGCAAGGCCACAAGGTCGCGTGCATTCGCACTGCCCACCTCGATGCGGCTCACGATACGCTCCAAATCGGCCACGGCCTTCAGCTGCTCGGCTACCGCCTCGCGCAGATTGCTGTCTGCCAAAAGCTCGGCCACTGCCTCCTGACGCTCGGCAATACGGCCAAGGTCGAGCAGCGGACTTTCAATCCAGCTGCGCAAGCGGCGCGCACCCATAGAGGTTTTCGTAAAATCCAACACGTCCAGCAGCGTACCGCGCTTCGAGCCGTCCGCCATGCTGCGTACCAGCTCCAGATTGCGTATCGCCGTGACATCAAGATTCATAAAGCTGTTGCGCTCGATACGCGTCAAACGGTTGATGTGGCTCAAATCTGCCATAACCGTGCCATGCAAATAGCCCAGCAGGCGCTCCACAGTCTTGTGTACCTCCGCCGGTACCTCGGTACCGGCAAAGTGCTGCGCAAAATAAGCCGTCTCCGGCGTTTTGCTGTCATAGCCGCTCACAGCGCAATCCGGCAGCCTTGCCGCCAGCCACTCGCGCAGCCTGTCAATCGTCTCCTGATAGCCAAGGCTGACCACCATTTCCGCAGGCTGCATTCTGTAAATCTGCTCCGTGATATTCAAAAATGCTTCCTTGCTGTCGTCAAAGAACCATTCGCATTCGCCTGTCGAAACATCAGCCGCAGCAAAGCACAGCTCATGACCTGCAAACTCCTGCAAAAAGACAAGATAACGGTTATGCTTGTCCTCCAAAAGCTGCTCGTTCAGCGCTGTTCCCGGCGTAATAATCTTAATAACCTTACGCTCGACAATGCCCTTCGCCAGCTTCGGGTCCTCGACCTGCTCACAGATGGCAATACGGAAGCCCTTCTTAATCAGCTTAGCAATATAGCCGTCAACTGAATGATAAGGCACACCGCACATCGGAATATCGTCGTTGCCGGAGCGCTTCGTCAGCGTAATATTCAAAACCTCAGATGCTGTAATCGCATCATCATAAAACATTTCGTAAAAATCGCCCAAACGGAAGAACAGCAATTCATCAGGATGCTGATTTTTGACATCCAGATATTGCTGCACCATAGGCGTAACATTTGCAGCAGCCATTAATCTACCGCCTTACCTTTCACCAACCAGGTTTGCGCAGTGTCAAGCTTCACATTGACCTTCTGCCCTACCTCATAATGCTTATCTTCAATCGGCCAAAGCACCAGAATACCCGTGCGCGTGCGTCCGTTCCAAACATCAGCCTGCTTGCTCGGTCCTTCTGCCAAAACCTCTACAGTCTTACCAACCAGCGTCTCATGGAAGCGCAGGCTGTTCTCATTTTGCAGCGCCATCAGGCGGTTCAGGCGCTCCTTCTTCGTTGCCAGCGGCACCTGCTCCTCCATCTTCGCTGCCGGCGTACCGCTGCGCTTGGAATAAATAAACGTAAACGCCGAAGCAAAGCCAACCTGACGCACAATATCCATCGTAGCTTCAAAATCCTCCTCCGTTTCACCCGGGAAGCCCACGATAATATCCGTAGTAATCGCTGCGTCCGGCACATACTTGCGAATGAGCTTAATCAGCTCCAGATATTTTTCACGGCTGTAGCCACGGTTCATGCGGCGCAGGATTTCCGTGCTGCCGGACTGGAAAGGCACGTGGAAGTTCTCGCAGATATGCTCGCACTCAGCCACAGCCTTGATAACCTCCTCGCTCATATCACGCGGATGGCTCGTCATATAGTGGATGCGCTCCACGCCGGGAATTTCGTTCACGCGACGCAGCAGCTTGGCAAAAGCATCCTGCTCGCCAAAATCCTTGCCATAGGAGTTAACGTTTTGTCCCAGCAGCGTAAATTCCTTATAGCCGTCCTTTACAGCAGCCTCAATCTCGCGCACGATATTCTCTACACTGCGGCTACGCTCACGGCCACGCACGTAAGGCACGATGCAGTAGGTGCAGAAGTTGTTGCAGCCGTACATAATGGGAATCCACGCAGCAAACGAGCTTTGGCGTACCATATGGCCTTCAAACTCGCTCTGGTGAATCGTCAAATCAGTATAGGCCGCACCCTTGCGCTCAGCAAGAAACTCCAGCAGCAGACGCTTGAAGTCATTGACATAGGCTGTACCCAGCAGCAGGTCAACCTGCGGATGCTTTTTCAGCAGCTTCTCGCCATCCTTTTGCGCCATACAGCCTGCCACACAGATAACAACATCCGGATTCGCACGCTTCACAGCCTTCAGCTCGCCAATCTTGCCGGCGATTTTTTTCTCTGCACTCTCACGCACGCAGCACGTGTTGACAATAATAATATCCGCTGTATGAAAATCGGGATTGGGCTTATAGCCAAGCTCCTGCAGCTGACCTGCATAATGCTCTGTATCCGATTCATTCATCTGACAGCCGTAATTAATCAGGCAATAGGTTTTTTCTTTTTCTATCATATGTGTAATACCTCCATATTTCACAGCTTAATTTTGCTTTATCATTATATTATACCCAAAAGAAGCACCTTCCCGCAAGATTTTTAATTTTTTTAGTAGCAGGTATTGAAATCTGCCCTCAATATGATTACAATATAGGCAGGCCTTAAATTCATATAATATATGCTCTGCAGCTTACGCTTACATCTCCCATAACTGGAGAAAACAAAAGCTGTAAGGCAGAGAGGTTATTGCCTAACATAAAGGAAGGTACGAAAAAATGAATAAGAAAAAGTGGTTTATCGTAAGCATTTTGCTTGCTGTACTTGCAGGTGCAGCCTTTTATTTCCTCTACTTCATCAAAACTCCGGCCTACGCGCTCAACGAAACGCGTCTAGCCGTAAAAGAGCATGATACGACGAAATTCACACGCTATGTCGATGTCAACTCCGTCATGGACAATGCCTTTGATGATATTATCAAAGCTGAAAGCAAAATCAATAACGATAATATCTTCTCGAACCCGTTCGCTCTCGGTATTCTGCATATGCTGAAGCCGTCCGTCGTCGAGCTCATGAGCAAGGAAGCAGTTGAGCGTGTTGCCCAGACTAAGCAAGACGCTGCCTCAAGCGCACAGCCTGTAGATCCTGTTCCCGATGCTATGAAGCGCAATCTGGAGCGCCATATTCCGCTCGACAAAATGACGGTGAAGGATTTGAAGCTTACCAAGCACGATGGTGACAACGCCACGGCTTCACTCCTGCTGCATGACGGCACGCTCGACAAAGACTTTGTTGCCGAGCTGGTAATGCAACACAACGAAAAAGGCGACTGGCAGATTAAGAAGGTCGGCAACCTGTCGACACTCATTGAGCAGTTCGTCGCAGCCAAACGCGCTAAGCAGGCCGCTGAAAACAAGCCTATTATGGAGCGCTTGAACAAAGCGCTACAGGCCACCAGCGAACGTCTGACTATCACTAAGGATTCTAATGACGAAAAGCATACCGCAACCCTGACGGCCACCATCATGGCCAAGAACACCAGTAATGTTGCCATCAAGCGTATGTATTATGACGTCATGGTCTTCAACAACAAGGATAAGCAGATTTATTCCTATCCTGAGCATTATCAAGGTTATATCGCTCCTGGTCAGGCTGTAGAGCTGACTACGAAGAAAACGCTGAACGAAATGCTCCCTGACGACAAGGCGCTCATGAATTTTGATGTTGCTAATGAAAAAATCAAAATCCAAGTTACCTATATTTCCTTCGATAATGGCAACGTGCTCTCGCCAAAAGATTATGTAGAGTAAAAAGCAAAGCACGTAATTAAGCCTGCTTGTGTACTGTTAATGGTACGCAAGCAGGCTTTTGTGTTGTATAGATATTTAATTCATAAACGTTTGCAGGCTTGTGCGTCGCACAGCTCCTTCAAGCCTGGCTATCTATCCCTTCGAAAATGCTCCCTATTCGGTCGCATTTATCGAAGAAAGCTCCACCTTTTCGATTTCTTACTTCGCTTGCGCTCGTGACAAATCGGGTGTCGCTTCTCAGTCGACAAGCTGATTACATCAGCTCGTCGACACGCCTCGCCGCTAGCGCATTTGCGCGTCGCACAGCTCCTTCAAATGCGGCGGCTGGGCAGCCAGGCACGGCTCTGCTCATAAGATAGCTGACGGTAAAAGAAAAAAGACATGTCACATGACATGTCTTTTTTCTAACCGGCAGCT
>ERZ1026901.208-NODE-208-length-51777-cov-22.125363_pt1 | contig 51777 bp, 45 predicted proteins | sample MGYA00380179_ERZ1026901 | MGnify/ENA primary metagenome ERZ1026901 (study PRJEB33269, sample SAMEA4719815) | human gut metagenome | biome: human-associated habitat; feature: organic feature; material: feces | place: Cameroon | collected 2013-10 ... | reverse complement strand
AAGGTACGGCGTTTTTTAATACCCTCCAAATGTTTCGAAAGAAAAGTTTGCGAAAACACGCTCTTTTTCACAATGTTTGACAAAACAAGGGACAAAACGGGGTATTTTAAGGGGAAAGGCGGAAAAAAGGGAGAAAGACAAGAGACTGCGTTTCTCCTGCCAAATGGGCCATTGAGAAGGGAAAAAGGGAGCGCAAAGAGCAAAAACCAGGGTTCAGGAGAGGGGGAAAGGGACTTCTCAGAATAGAAAAAGAGAGTGAAGGAAGGAGAAACTGGGACCGCGAGGAGGAAAAACTAGGGTTCAGAACCAAAGAAAAGGGGCGCAGGAACCGTGCTGGTGGAATCCGCCATAATAGACCGGATATTTTCTCCTTATTATATATATAGGGCAAGAAGACCCGAAGGAGGCTGCTACTGGCGCAAAAATCCCGCCTACCCTCTCAGGAGAGGCCCAAAAACGACCGTCCACCCTTCGGGATGGTCTCGGGATGGCTTCGGGATGGAGAGTCCCATAAGAACAGCCGCGTTTCCTACGCCCAACTGCCTACCTGCCCATTCCATGCGAGCTGGCCTCAAAAGTGGGGTAAAAAATGAAGTTAACTTCGTTGGCCGATGAATATAACTTCGTAGGCCGATGAATATAACTTCGTGGGCCCATGAAGTTAACTTCATTTTTTGGGCAACCTACAAGCATGTTTTTCCGCAGAAAAGGAAGAATCCCAACGCTTTTACTTACCTTTGCCCTCCCAAAGGTCGTTGATAGGTATTGCTGCCAAAAAATTCAAGGACACTTCGCGGCCAAACAGAATAAAATAGCAAAAGCAAAATGAGAAAAAAACTATTTGTGGCATACATACTGGCATTAGCTTTGAATACCATTGCTGGGAATGTCGCTACCCAAACGTCCTCCTCTGCCAAAACCTATTGTCACTTTCGCCCGATGGCAAGCGGTTGGGAGGAGAGAATAGACGAAGCAGATGCCGAGCATGACTACACACTCTTTAGCGACGGTATGCCCAGCGAAGCCGTTGTCATCATCAACGGTCAGGAATTTCGTAGTCTGAACGCCCAAGGCGATGCGCACATCAAGTCGGCGAAACTTGAGACTGCAAACGTGAAGGTAAAAGTGGGTGGCGGCTATGTGGCCAAAGTTACCGTGGACAACGCCAACTACCAAATAGACGTAAAATTCATCCAGCTTTTCACACCCACCATAAGCGTGGACGCCGAAAGGCAATATCCTTATATTTTACACACGCCTACCGCTTTTGTCAAGAAAACGGAGGAGAACCTGTCGCATACTACCCATCGAAGCAAAGCCGACAAATTTATATTTATAGAGAAAACGTATGGCCAATACTACATTTACGACCAAACAGCCAACTGCTACATCTATTATACGATAGCACAGAATGGCGGTAATGCAAAAACTACCACCAACAGCCATGTAAGATATACTGCCCATGCAGACGAAGCCAATACTTGGCAACTGCTTTGCCTTTCGGATGAAACGATAGCCATCATTCCGGGCTCAGTAGCAGACCCGAGCACATCTTCGCCAGCATGGAATTTCACAGGCGGCATAGAGGACGGCAGCATGCTCAACCTTTGGACAGCAAGCGACGCCAATTCTGCATGGGAGATCATCGACCCTGCAGCAGCCTCCATGCCCTGCGCGTCCCTTATGTATGCGCTGCCCGGAGCTCAATATCTCCACAAGTTGACTACCCACGAAGGCGAGACCGTGTCGAGTGTAGATTTTGGCTCAATATCAACGCTTTCGCTCAAAGAAGACCGTATCGAGACGGGCAACAAATACAAGTATGTGGCAGGCGTTGCCCCAAAAGCAGAGGGCGAATACGCCTACACGGTAAACCTCGTGGGTGCGGATGGCGAAGAAAAGCAAGCCAAGATCCGGCTGGTCGTCAGCAGCCACTTGCAGTCGGCCACCCCCATGATGGGCTGGCTCACATGGAACTGGTTTGCCCGTGCCATCAGCCACGACAAGATGGTAGAGATAGCCAAAGGCATGGAGAGATACGGATTGATAGACGCGGGATTCAACACCATTGTCCTCGACGATGCCTGGGCAACGCAGGAAAGCGACAAAGTAAAACTCACATACGACCCCACAAAGTTTCCCGAAGGCATTAGCGGCCTGAAGACTGCCTTGAAGGCGATCAACCGCAAACTGAAGATCGGCATCTATAGTGATGCGGGCAGCATGACCTGCGAGAACTATCAGCCTGGGTCCTATGGCTTTGAGAGCCAGCATCTTGCCTTGTTCGACTCATGGGGTGTCGATATGCTCAAATACGACTATTGCAATAGTGAGGCGAGCACCAAGGTGAGCTACACGCGGATGGGCGAAGCCGTGGCTGCCCTCAACGAGACGCGCAAGGCAAAGGGCGAAGTGCCTTTCGTGTATAATATCTGCGAATGGGGAAAGACCCAGCCTTGGACGTGGGGAGCCGCCGCAGGTGGTAGCAGTTGGCGATCGACAAGTGATGCGCGCGAGGACTGGATTGGCAACCCGTCGCGTCCGGGCGTGATAGGAGGTGTGGACGAGACCCGCCGCCTCTGGATGTATGCCGGCGTGAACCACTTCAACGACCTCGACATGATGTGCATTGGCCTTCATGGCCTCGGAGGACCCAGCAACAATACGGCGGAGCATCAAACCAACGGAGGAAAGATCACAGGACTGACCGACGCGCAGGCACGCACACAGATGTCCTTGTGGAGCATGTTGGCAAGTCCTCTGGCCCTGACCTGCGACCTGCGCGAGGCCCCTAAGGGCGAGGCAAATAGCGACCAGCCCATGCCCCACCCGCTCATCACCGAAGCCGACGTGCAGACGTTGACCAACCAGGAAATCCTTGCCATCAACCAAGACGCGCTGGGCCAGCAGGCCGAATACATGGAAGTCCTTTCGACAGGCACCACCGACTATTCCCCCTCGGGCTATGACGTATTTGTCAAAGACCTGACAGACAGTCGCATAGCCGTCTCGATCACCAATCGCGCCACCTCGGCAGCGAGCGTACCAGCCATTCCCCTCACGGCCATTTATCTGAAAGCCAACACCCGGTACATCTGCCGCGAAATATGGTCGCAGACCGAAGGGGAAATAGAGAACACCTTGAGCGTGGGCAGCCTCAACCCTTGCGAAACAAGGGTCTATGTCTTGAGCAAGAAGGAATGAGAAAGACCATACATTTTCAGCACTATTGCGCTCCTTGCGGGGAAATCACCTTGGCGTCCATTGACGACGAATTGTGCCTTTGCGACTGGCGCGAGAGTCCACGCGCCGAGCGCAACAGGCGCAGACTCATAAGGCACCTGGACGCTGCGTTGACCGAGGCTACGTCGGAAGTCTTGGAGAGCGCCAAGAGGCAACTTGACGAGTATTTTGCTGGCGATCGCAAGACTTTCGACCTCAAGACACACCCTGTCGGCACAGCGTTTCAACAGCAAGTATGGCGGGCGTTGTGCGAGATACCATACGGCGAGACGCGCACCTACCAATACATTGCCCTCAGCCTCAACAACCCCCAAGGCGCAAGAGCCGTGGCACAAGCCATTGGCGCCAACGGCATCAGCATCATCATTCCCTGCCATCGCGTCATCGGGTCCGACCATTCCCTGACAGGCTTCGCTGGCGGACTGGATGCCAAAAGACAACTGCTTGAGACAGAACGGCGCAGCTGACTTCTTCCCGTCCCGCTCCTCGCGCCAAAAACCGATTTTCCGACCAAGTTCACAACGTTGTGGTCCACAGACTTGTGAACTCCATCTTTTTTGCTTACCTTTGTAGCCTAATCGAATAAAGGAGAAAAGGTGATGGAAAAAGCTTTTGTATATGGTATGTCGGTTGGTGGCAGCAAGAAACATCTGATGGAGAATATATTCCAAAGTCGCCGTATGCCTTTCTACCAGTTTGGCGAGATGACCCATCTCAAATGCATCCCTACGGAATATTGGGTCCCCTTCATCTGTTCCCGATTCGAGAAGTATGGCAAGAAGATAAGCGAAGCGTATGCTGGCAGAATATGCCAAGTGGTGAAGAATTACTCTTCCTATGTGCAGCAACTGGCCTGGAACGTGATGGCCGAAACAGAGAAAGAAGTAAATGAGGAAAGTTTCGAGGAAGGTCTGAAAGCCCTGCTGGAACAAAGCAGCGGTCTCTTTATACAACAGACCGAGGGGCTCACCACCTATCAGCTCAACTTCATTCGCCTTTTGTGCCAAGGCATACATGCTGGATTTACCACCCAGGCGGTCTCAGAAACATACCCTCTGGGCAGCAAGTCAAATATAGACCGCATAAAGAAAAGCTTGGTGGACAAAGAGATCATCACCATAGAAAAAGAGGGCATATTCCTTGCTGATAGCGTATTTGAACTTTGGTTTAAAAGAGAAATGATGTAGCATTGTTGTTTGCCATACTCGCTGCACAGGGCGCCTTCGTTAGCAGCAAACGGTATGGAAACAAACCCTGCCGCTCCATTTTCGCACAAAATATAAAAAAGTATGTGATTCTTTTTGTATTGTTCTCGGTTTGCACTATCTTTGCAGAAGATAGGCTGCACCTCAGCAAAATATTCAAGCAAGCTTAATATTCTGCATTCGGTTTGCACTATCTTTGCATAAGACAAAAACCACGTCTATGGCATTCGAAGAGGAAATAAAGCTATATGAGAGCCTAAGGTGTAAGTATCAAGCGCTTATCATCAACAAGATGGATAGAGAAGAGTACACTAAATATAACGAAGTGCTCTTTTCTACACATTCATGCGCCATCGAGGGCAACTCTTTTTCCGTGGATGACACCCGCGAGCTGAAGGAGAAAGGGCTGGGTATGATTCCTGCGGGAAAAACCCTTTTCGAGGCCTTCGAAATGCTCGACCACTTTGAGGCGTTCGAGTATGTGATGCAAAACGCGCAACACCCGCTCGACGAAGCATTGCTGAAAGAAATCAACAAGCGAGTCACTCTTCACACCATTTCTTATCGCTCTCCTGAGGCAATACCGGGCGAATACACCACCACAGATATGGCGGCAGGGGACACTGTCTTTGGCGACCATGAGCAGCTTATAGCCAAAGTTCCCAAATTATTGGAATCCACAGAAAAGGCTATCGCCTCAGCCGCAGTCCACCCCATGATACTTGCCGCCCGCTTTCATGGCTTCTATGAATACCTTCATCCGTTTCGCGATGGAAATGGCAGGACAGGAAGACTCGTCAGCAACTATATCCTTTTGCGATCAGGCCACCCGCTTCTTATCATCCCGTCCGAAGCACGCCAAGAATACATCTCCGCCCTTCGTATGATTCGAACAGAAGCAACCGACGAACACCTCGTCCGCTTCTTCTTCAAGATGGCAATGCGGAGAATGGAGGACGAACTGAAACAGAAGGCTGCAAACACCAAGCGCTTTATGACATTCGTCTTCTGACATCTTGTGGACTCAGCCCAAACCCTGCCAAGGGCAGCTTGTCTCCATGCCTAAGGGTAAGTTACCTCCATGTTTGGTGATAACTTATCTCCGGGCCTGACGATAACTTACGATCGTGGCAGGTAGGAACTTGCGATTGCGGCAGAAAGGCCACATTGCCACGAGATTTTAGCTTAAAAATAGTATATATGCTTGAGTATTTCATTTTTTCTTCGTAACTTAGTAGCGCAAAATGCAAAGCGAGTGGAATATGGCAAAAATAGTCAACAAATATCCCGTAGGAATACAGACATTCTCGAAGATACGCGAGAAAGGTTATCTCTATATAGACAAGACACAATACATCGCAGATTTCCGGGAAAAACAGATGTCATACGTCTTTCTGAGTCGTCCAAGACGATTCGGCAAGTCGCTCTTTGCCTCTACCCTTCAAGCCTATTTCGAAGGAAGAAAAGAACTTTTCGAAGGATTGGCCATTGCCGATTACGAAAAGGAATGGGTGAAGCATCCTGTGCTTCATTTCGACCTGAGCGGTGCCAAGCACATGGGTGTGGAGCAACTGGAAAGATATTTGGCTGACATGCTTGAGGAGCAGGAGGCGCATTGGGGATACAAGACTCATCAGGTGGACGCAAACCTTCGCCTGAAAGACCTGGTGAAGAAAGCTTACGAGCAGACGGGCGAGAAAGTAGTTGTCATCATCGATGAATACGACGCCCCTTTGCTGGACGTAGTGCATGAGAAGGAAAACCTGCAACTGCTTCGCCGCATCATGCAGAACTTCTACAGTCCTTTGAAAATGCTCGACCCATACCTGGAGTTCTGTTTCATCACGGGTATCACCAAGTTTTCGCAACTCAGCATCTTCAGCGAGCTCAACAACCTCGACAATATCAGCATGTTCGACCAGTATTCGGCCATCTGCGGTATCAGTAAGACGGAGCTTACTACGCAGATGAAACCGGATGTTGAGGCATTGGGCGAAGCCCTTGGCATGACGTATGAGGAATGCCTGGCTGAGCTGACGCGATTCTATGACGGCTATCATTTCAGCGAGAAATCAGAAGATGTCTTCAATCCGTTCAGCCTGGTGAAGGCGCTGAATGCACGCAAGATTGCTCCTTACTGGTTTGGCTCGGGTACGCCAACTTATCTTATCAAGACGTTGCAGAAGTATCATGTCAACGTGATGGATATTGAGAAGAAGTCATGTGACGTGGATGACTTTGATGTTTCGCCCGAAATGATGACTTCAGCGCTCCCGCTGCTCTATCAGAGCGGCTACCTCACCATCAAAAAGTACAACCCGATGCTGCATCGTTATACGTTGGAGTATCCTAACCGGGAGGTGAAGATAGGCATGCTCAAAAGTCTTGCGCCCAACTATCTTTCGCCTATATCTCTGGACAACAACAGTCTGGTGGGTGATTTCCTGGAAAAGCTTTATGATGCAGATGTTGAGGGGGCGATGGCTCGCCTGAAGGCCTACCTTGCCAGCATCTCCAATCGTCTGAGCAACAAGAGCGAGCGCGATTTTCAGACCGTCTTCTACCTTATCTTCAACCTGATGGGTGCCCACATGCGCGTCGAGGAAGATAGTGCGATAGGCCGGGCCGACGCTGTGGTGTATATGCCCGATGCCGTTTTTGTTTTTGAACTCAAGTATGATGGCTCTGCAGAGGAAGCGATCCGGCAGATAGACGAAAAGGGCTATTTGATTCCCTATTCTGCCGATGGCAAGCGCCTGTTCAAGATAGGTGTCAATTACGATAGTACCCAGCGCACGATCAGCGACTGGATAATCCGAGAAGATTAAGAACTCGGAAAGAGTTAGCCGCAAAGACCGGCTTCCCTCCTCCCCTTCCCTCTCCCCTGTCGCATACGAAAACAAAAACGTTAAACGTTAGTTTGTTAGTATGTGACCAGGGAGACGGGACACTCACCCCATGCCCATCATTAACGTATCTATTATCAGTTGATTATCAGTGCTATACACTCTAAACGGTAGAAAAGTGACTATATGGATTCTGATTAGATACGAAAAGGTGAATATTTAACGCATCTAACTTCCGACCACATCAGGAATCACGAAATAAGGGTTGGAAGGGACGCTTTTGACCGACCCCATAATGTGGTGAATGGAAGTTATAGGACGAAATCCATAAAGGGGTACGGTTGAAACGCGACTCCCTTGAACGTAGGGTGTGATTACATGTCATACCCTTTTGTTCTAAAAAGCATTTTTGTGTAGTTTACGATGCTACGTTTAGCTGTTTTTACTTGATAAACGCAGTTTTCCATTGTTTATGCTGTATTTCGAGATAAAAAACGTTATCTTTGCGGTGTAAAATATGATACTAGTATCAAAAATTGTACCCTAATATGATATTTGAACGTAAGAAATACTTGGAAGAACTTGTTGGAGCAAGGATAAATCTCATAAAAAACTATTTTTTACAGGCAAGATTCTTGCTTTTTGATGATTTAATAAGTAGAAGTAAAAAGCAAGATATATGAGAATAACAAAGAAAACAATTCTGGCAATAGGTCTGATAGCCAGTTCGCTCACGCTGAACTCATGCGATGACAATGATAACAATGAGGTGTTACAGCGCCCAACTGCCCTTGTAACGGTGTATCCTTCTGCGCCTGACGGCTTCTTCATGCAACTTGATGAATCAACGTCGCTTGTACCTACCAATATGAAAGCCTCACCGTTTGGAGACAAGAAAGTGAGGGCTTTGGTGAACTATACAATAGAAGAGCGAAGCTACGGAGGCAACCAACAGAGTGTGTATGTAAATTGGATTGACAGCATCCGTACCAAACAGCCAGTAATGACGCAAGGATCAGAAGAAAAAAATGCGAAAGCATTTGGAAATGACCCTATTGAAATTGTCCGTGACTGGGTTTCTGTTGCCGAGGACGGATATGTTACGCTCCGCATACGCACATTGTGGGGAGGAACTACCAAGCATGTCATTAATCTTGTGAGCGGTGTGAACAAAGATAATGTATATGAGTTCGACTTGCGCCACAATGCCCAAGGTGACACCAACGGAAGAATGGGGGATGCACTAATAGCATTTGACCTCAACTCACTATGGAAGGAACATCCTAAAGAACTGAAGATAAAACTCAATTGGCTGTCGTTCAGTGGCAAAAAGTCTGCCGAACTGTCGCTCAAAATGCATACGGTCACATCGGTGTACAATGCCGAAACACCGTCATTTTTGCATCGTATAGAATAAAAAACGAAAAAAATATTTTTTCCAGGCAAGATTTTACATTGCTCTTCATTTAAGGGAATGAGAGTACTCGAAAAAACAATCGTGCCAAGGCTGTAGATGGACGCATACTCATGCCGTGGCGCATAAGTTAAACGACAAAAATATAGAATAAAATGAAATCTATGAATTTCTTTAAGTTTGCAACATTAATCGTTTGTGCCGTATTTGCAATGGCATTTGCTTCATGCTCTGACGATGATGACAACACTCCCGCCATCAAGTTCAATCCTTCAACCGTTTCAGTTGCCGTTGGCGGCACACAGAATGTAAAGGTAGCAGGTGGAGATGGTACTTACACCGCTAAATCAAGCGATGACAAGACCGCCACCGTAACTGTTGACAAAGCTACAATTACGGTAAAAGGAGTTAAGGCTGGCAAGGCTACAGTTCTTGTTACTGACTCCAAGAAGGTGACTGGCAGCTTGAGCATTACCGTGGTTGATGGTGTTGTCGTGGACAAAGCCAAGACAAGTATTGCGGTTGGTAAGGAAGATGTAGTAAACATTAGTGGAGGTACAACACCTTATACGGCTGCAAGCAAAGATGATAAGATCGCCACTACTACCGTCAAGGACGCCAAACTTACCATAAAGGGAGTGAAGGCTGGAAGCACAACTATCACCATCACAGACAAAAACAAAAAAACTGCTACGGTAGTTGTTACAGTAACAAAATAAGGAACTCGTTGTTACGAGATAGTGCAAATGCTTTTTGCTGTATGGTAAAGGCATTTGCACTTCGCTGTTTCCAAAGCTTTTAAGCCTATAAACTTCATGTTCGGCATAACATTCAGGAAAGAAACGGAAGAGGAACGATGGTTGCGAAAGGCACTCGATGGCGACAATACTGCCACCGAGTGGATTTATCGCAGGCATGTGCGATACCTGTCTGCACTCTGCTCACGCTACATCACAGAAGACGAAGACATTAAGGACGTGCTACAAGAATCGTTCATCAAGATATTTACTTTTCTGGATAGTTTCAAGTATCGTGGAGAGGGGTCTTTGAAAGCATGGATGGCAAAAATTACTCTCAATGAGACCCTGAAGTTTGTACGCAATAACAGCCGTTTGCCCATTGATAGTATCGATGATAAAGATATGAACATTGCAGATGGCGACAGTATGGAGACTGAGGACATACCTACCGATGTACTTCATCAGCTTATACGTGAGTTGCCCGATGGATACCGAACTGTATTCAATCTCTATGTCATTGACGACAAGAGTCACAAGGAAATAGCCCAATTGCTCGGCATAAAGGAGAATACTTCAGCTTCGCAGCTGCACAAGGCCAAATCAATGCTGGCGCGGAAGATAAAACATTATAGAACCATCAATTCCATTTAACGTATGAAAAATAATTGGCAAAAAGACATACACGACCGTTTGGGCAACTATGAGAAAGATGCACCAAAAGGACTTTGGGAGGACATTCGCAAAGGAACGACTGATGAGAATGGTGGCTATATGCACGGCGGCAGACCTTTCAAAACCTACTGGCTACGGCGCACAGCGTATACTGCTGCCGCTGCAAGCGTGGCTTTGTTGATAGGATATTCAATATATTCTGAATACGCAAACGATGAGCAAACGCCAGCAGAAATGACAAATCTACAAATAGCACATACACCAGCAGAGCCATCCCCTAAAGGCAATATCGTTGCTGACGACGGCAACAATCCTATTGCCTGCAACTCACCTATACCACGCATCAATACGACCATAGTACACAAATCTGTTGGTGACATTGATACATTGTCATCTTATGCTAATGATGAGAAATCTTTGGAAACAGCGTCTGACAACCATGAGGGGGATGATGCCAACAGTTCAAAAGAAACGAATACAACTGCCGACAAAGAAAATTTGCCGAAATGTGAGAATGAGAGCAAGAAAGCAAACAATTATCATCACAACAGCAATTACGGCAGTCTTGTGGCTTACAACTCTGACGCCAGGCGTCACGCCTCTTCGTCCACATCGCCACGTTGGACTGTAAGTACAAGTGCAATGGGATCGATGGGGTCATCAAGAAGCATTACATCTATTGGCGACCCTGTTGTTGCAACTGGTCCTGATGATTCTGACTGGGAGGACAGCCCTATGCTCGGCATCAACATATTCAATCAGGGAAAGGAAGTGAAGACAGAATACAAGCACCGCTTACCTGTACGCATTGGTGTGAAAGTGGCATACACACTTAACGAGCATTGGAGCATCGAAAGCGGACTTACATACACGCGTCTCTCTTCCGACATGAAAGACGGAACAAAAGAGAACTACTTTACGGGCGAGCAAAGGCTGAACTATGTAGGAATTCCTGTCAACATGAAATATAATGCATGGTCATACAAAAGGTTCAGTCTATATGGCTCGGCAGGTGTACTTGCAGAAAAATGCGTATCGGGAAATGTCACGAAAGAATATGTCATCAATAATGCGACAAAGAAGAAAGAGACTGTCAACATTGACAGCAAGCCTTTGCAAATGTCTGTAAATGCGGCTTTCGGCGTGCAGTTTGACGTGCTTGACAATGTCGGTATTTATGCAGAGCCGGGCGTAAGCTATCATTTAGACGACCATTCTTCGCTCCAGACTATTTACAAGGAGAAACCGCTGAACTTCAATCTCAATGTAGGTGTAAGATACACTATAGGTAAGTAACAATTAAGAAATATAAAATCATAAAGAATATGAATACAATAAAAACATTGGCATTAGCGACCATCATCATTGGTATGGCATCATGCGCCAGCACCCAAAAATCTCAAATGGTAGGTGCATTCGGCAAGAGTACAAAACTTACGACAGAAGAAGATTCTCTCTTCAAGACTGTTGTCCTGTCGCACAGCAACTTGCAGCTGAAACCCCACAAGGTTTCTCGACAAGTTGTGGCTGGAACAAACTATCGTTATGAATGCGTGGATAACAACAAAAAAAGGTTGAAGTTGTCGTCTATGAGCCACTTCCAGGACAGGGCGATGCCCGCATATTGAGCATTGGCGGAAAGGAATATACGGAATAGACGACCAACTCGACAAGTGTTATCCCTGATGATTCCTAATGATATATGCTTAGCGGGCCTGTTAGCGTCGTTCTTCTGCCTATTTATAAGTATTAAAATCAAAGGATACTGAAAATCAAGGTTTTATGTTTGGTTAGTCATAGTAAGTTATGGTTGGTTATAAGGCTCTAAATACAATCTGAGTTTTAACGTTTAACGCTTTCGAAAACGGATTTAGGAAGAATGACACAAGGGAAAAAGAATTTTAGCTTAAAAATAGTATATATACTTGAATAGTTCATTTTTTCTTCGTAACTTAGTAGCGCAAAATGCAAAGCGAGTGGAATATGGCAAAAATAGTCAACAAATATCCCGTAGGAATACAGACATTCTCGAAGATACGCGAGAAAGGTTATCTCTATATAGACAAGACACAATACATCGCAGATTTCCGGGAAAAACAGATGTCATACGTCTTTCTGAGTCGTCCTAGACGATTCGGCAAGTCGCTCTTTGCCTCTACCCTTCAAGCCTATTTCGAGGGAAGAAAAGAACTTTTCGAGGGATTGGCCATTGCCGATTACGAGAAGGAATGGGTGAAGCATCCTGTGCTCCACTTCGACCTGAGCGGTGCCAAGCATTTTGACGCAGATGCCTTGAACAGTTATCTTAATTTAGAGCTTTTACCCTACGAAGAGCTTTATGATAAGGGAGAAGGCGAGATCTACCCTAATGAAAGACTGGAAGGTCTCGTAAAGAGAGCTTACAAGCAGACAGGCGAAAAGGCAGTCGTCATCATTGATGAATACGACGCCCCTTTGCTGGACGTGGTGCATGAGAAGGAAAACCTGCAACCACTTCGCCGCATCATGCAAAACTTCTACAGTCCGCTAAAGAAGCTCGACCCATACCTGGAGTTCTGTTTCATCACGGGTATCACTAAGTTTTCGCAACTCAGCATCTTCAGCGAGCTCAACAACCTCGACAATATCAGCATGTTCGACCAGTATTCGGCCATCTGCGGCATCAGCAAGACGGAACTTATTACGCAGATGAAACCGGATGTTGAGGCATTGGGCGAAGCCCTTTGCATGACGTATGAGGAATGCCTGGCAGAGCTGACGCAATTCTATGACGGCTATCATTTCAGCAAGAAATCAGAGGATGTCTTCAATCCCTTCAGCCTGGTGAAGGCGCTGAATGCGCGCGACATTGCTCCTTACTGGTTTGGCTCGGGTACGCCAACTTACCTTATCAAGACGTTGCAGAAATATCATGTCAACGTGATGGATATTGAGAAGAAGTCATGTGACGTGGATGACTTTGATGTTTCGCCCGAAATGATGACTTCAGCGCTCCCGCTGCTCTATCAGAGCGGCTACCTCACCATCAAAAAGTACAACCCGATGCTGCATCGTTATACGTTGGAGTATCCTAACCGGGAGGTGAAGATAGGCATGCTCAAAAGTCTTGCGCCCAACTATCTTTCGCCTATATCTCTGGACAACAACAGTCTGGTGGGTGATTTCCTGGAAAAGCTTTATGATGCAGACGTTGAGGGGGCGATGGTTCGCCTGAAGGCCTACCTTGCCAGCATCTCCAATCGTCTGAGCAACAAGAGCGAACGCGATTTCCAGACCGTGTTCTATCTCGTCTTCAACCTGATGGGCGCCCACATGCGCGTCGAGGAGGATAGTGCGGCAGGCAGGGCCGACGCCGTCGTGTATATGCCCGATGCCGTCTTTGTTTTTGAGCTCAAGTATGATGGCTCTGCAGAGGAAGCGATCCGGCAGATAGACGAAAAAGGCTATTTGATTCCATATTCTGCCGATGGCAAGCGCCTGTTCAAGATAGGTGTAAACTACGATAGTACCCAGCGCACGATCAGCGATTGGATCATCCGAGAAGACTAAGAAGTCGGAAAGAAATAGCTACAAAGACCAGCCTCCCCTTCCCTCTTCCCCTGCCGCATACGAAAACAAAAACGTTAAACGTTATAATGTTAGTATGTGACCGGGGAGGCGGAGCGCTCTCCCATGCCTACCATTAACGTTTTCGAAAACGGGTTTTGGAAGAATAGCACAAGGGAGCACAGATTTTTAGCTTAAAAATAGTATATATGCTTGAGTATTTCATTTTTTCTTCGTAACTTAGTAGCGCAAAATGCAAAGCGAGTGGAACATGGCAAAAATAGTCAACAAATATCCCGTAGGAATCCAGACTTTCTCTAAGATACGCGAGAAAGGCTATTTCTATATAGATAAGACCCAATACATCGCGGAATTTAGAGAGAAAGGCATGAAGTTCATCTTTCTAAATCGTCCAAGACGATTCGGCAAGTCGCTCTTTGCCTCTACTCTTAAAGCCTATTTCGAGGGAAGAAAAGAACTATTCGAGGGATTGGCCATTGCCGACTACGAGAATGAATGGGTGAAGCATCCTGTACTCCATTTCGACCTGAGCGGTGGCAAGCATTTTGATGCTGATGCTTTGAACAGTTATCTTAATTTAGAGCTTTTACCCTACGAAGAGCTTTATGGTAAGGGGGAAGGCGAGATCTACCCTTATGAAAGACTGGAAGGTCTCGTAAAACGAGCTTACAAGCAGACGGGCGAAAAGGTAGTTGTTATCATTGATGAATACGACGCCCCTTTGCTGGACGTGGTGCATGAGAAGGAAAACCTGCAACCACTTCGCCGCATCATGCAAAACTTCTACAGTCCGCTAAAGAAGCTCGACCCATACCTGGAGTTCTGTTTCATCACGGGTATCACTAAGTTTTCGCAACTCAGCATCTTCAGCGAGCTCAACAACCTCGACAATATCAGCATGTTCGACCAGTATTCGGCCATCTGCGGTATCAGTAAGACGGAGCTTACTACGCAGATGAAACCGGATGTTGAGGCATTGGGCGAAGCCCTTGGCATGACGTATGAGGAGTGCCTGGCAGAGCTGACGCGATTCTATGATGGCTATCATTTCAGCGAAAAATCAGAGGATGTCTTCAATCCGTTCAGCCTGGTGAAGGCGCTGAATGCACGCGACATTGCTCCTTACTGGTTTGGCTCGGGTACGCCAACTTATCTTATCAAGACATTGCAGAAATATCATGTCAACGTGATGGATATCGAGAAGAAGTCATGTGACGTGGACGACTTTGACGTTTCGCCCGAAATGATGACCTCGGCGCTCCCGCTGCTCTATCAGAGCGGCTACCTCACCATCAAGAAGTACAACCCGATACTGCATCGCTATACGTTGGAGTATCCTAACCGGGAGGTAAAGATTGGCATGCTCAAGAGTCTTGCGCCCAACTATCTTTCGCCTATATCTCTGGACAACAACAGTCTGGTGGGTGATTTCCTGGAAAAGCTTTATGATGCAGATGTTGAGGGCGCGATGGTTCGCCTGAAGGCCTACCTTGCCAGCATCTCCAATCGGCTGAGCAACAAGAGCGAGCGCGATTTCCAAACCGTGTTCTATCTCGTCTTCAACCTGATGGGTGCCCACATGCGGGTCGAGGAGGATAGTGCGATAGGCAGGGCCGACGCCGTGGTGTATATGCCCGACGCCGTCTTTGTTTTTGAACTCAAGTATGATGGCTCTGCAGAAGAAGCGATCCGGCAGATAGACGAAAAAGGCTATTTGATTCCATATTCTGCCGATGGCAAGCGCCTGTTCAAGATAGGGGTAAACTACGATAGTACCCAGCGCACGATCAGCGATTGGATCATCCGAGAAGGCTAAGAACCCGGAAAGAGTTAACCGTAAAGACTGGCTTCTCCCCTTCCCTCTCCCCCTGCAGCATACGAAAACAAAAACGTTAAACGTTAAACGTTATAATGTAAGTATGTGACTGGGGAGGCGGGACACTCACCCCATGCCAACTATTAACGTTTTAACGTTTAACGTTTTTGAAAACGGACTCGCCTGCCGCGGAAGCCTCTATGGGAATTAAACTGTGCCCCAATTTAATTAATTTCTCGTATCAACATACCTGGGGAAAAATCACGCCCAGAGATTATTTCAAAAGTAGTATATTCCAAATCAAATCCTTCTTCTTTCTCATAAGAAGCCATGAAACGATTATCCCAAATTTTCCCTTTCAAAGGTTTGATAATTCCGACTCTTTCATACTTTGTACGCCCTTCTGAATCTAAAACCTTTTCTAACACTTCAAAACGAGAATCTTCACAGACCCCTTCTTTTAGACCTATATATGCGCAAAGAGGCTTTGTCGAAATGAGAGGAGTGAAGACCTTAAATTCGTCAAAACTCTTTTGAAGTTCGGATATGGATTTGTCAATGGCTCGTGTACAAACTTTTAAGAACATGTCTTTCTCGTTTTTTACACCTCCAAGTGAAGTCTTTCCACTGAAGACAGTTGCGCTTCCTACATATTTTAGTTTAAAGTCGCCCATTGCAACTCCCCATTTAGCTTTTCTTTCGGTATCAATACTAGATTTGTCAATCCATAAGTTTGAGTAAAAATTGTTGGCAATTTCTTCATTCCAATCAAGTCTAAACAGATAAGAAGTAACAATAACTTTAAATCCTGCGATATTTCCTGCTATATTTCCCACAGCATCCGTTACTCCACTTACATCAACTCCAAAGAAGGAAGCTAAAAGTTGAGCAGCGAATAAGCCACCAGCTACTGCACCTTTCATTGTTTCTTTGTCCGCATATTGAATATCATTTACGATAACATAAGTGTGATTTATAAGTTCTTCGCCCGCATCAGCTAATAATGCGATACCTCTTGCTGACGATTTTGCTTCTTTTATATCAAGTATAGATGCGTCATAATACCCCCTTTCTGCAACTAACCTCATATCGAAAGCTCCTGTAGTTTTATCCCTATCAAACCATTTTTCCACGAGTCTTCCTCCTACTTTATTTTTGGAGAGTATGTTTGAAATGGCATCTTTATACGCACCTTCAATCTCATTTTTTGTTAGAGATTTCATTATGGGAGAAGGTATTACTTTTATTTTTAAATCATGGTTGTTGTATTTGTCAGGGATAGGAATAGACTTGAACGCCTCTATCATTTCTCCACAAAACTCCTTCTCCGGATGTTTTAAAAGTATAGAATACAGAGAACTACGGTGATATTTTTCGTATTCTGCATTTTGTGCCTTTCCACCTAAGCTAATACATACTATAAACAATAAAAAAAACATTTCTTTCCACATAGTTTTAGAATTTTATAATAGCTCGGCCAACTAAATACTTACTTAACTTATCTTTGGATTGTTTTTTAAAAGAGAATGTGTTTTTTTGACGGTCAAACCAAAAAACATACACTTTTCCTTCTTCATTGACAGTGGAGGTGAATACTCCATTCAAGAACGGAATGCCACCAGCTTCAACTATTTTCATATTTATCTGTTTATAGTAAGGCTTTGTGTTATCAATTTGGGTTTCTTCTTCAGAATCCCAATCTATATCTTGGTTGTTACCCAACCAAAAATTAACAAAGGCTTCCAGTTCTTTTAAAGACGGTACATACCATCCTTCTCCCAATTCTGCACACCATTTAAATACAGGAAATTTTGACAACGCATTATTGGACTTTGCAAAATCTAAAACAGATAACGTATTTTGGTAGCCATCATTTTCGTCAGAGGTTTGAGGCATTCTTTTTGCTAATTTTCCATCAGAACACCAAGAGTCTCCTACACCTCGCAAACAGGATATAGACATTGCCGTACCATGTGAGCCAGTTTCGTCCACTTGAAAAACAATACCCTTTACACCATTAAAGTCGATTATATCTCCAACACTAACGTTGGAATGTTGAGCATGTGCTATAACATAACACATGCTCAACAAACAAATAAAAAAGCTCCTCATATTAGAATTTATGAACTGCTCTTGAGCCATATACGTTTGAGAATTTGCCGCCTGTAACGGTCTTCGTCCAAGATTTGACAACAAACTCTCCCTGGACACCACCGATTCCAAATTGTGACGCAACGCTTCTCTTGAAAAGCATAACATACACCATGCCAGCATCCCCTTCAGTAGAAGAATACATCCATTGAGGCTCTTTATTGCCGAAATAACCGGAATCTATCAATCCGTCTCCTTTATGTTTTTTCAATGTCTTCGTAATGGCTTTCATATACTTTTTATTATACTTTCCATCACCACCATTGATAGCTTTCAATACGTCTTTGAGTTCATCTAAAGCTGGCGCATACCAACCTTCACCCAAACTACGACACCAATTGAAGTATGGAAACATATCCCATGATTTACCATTTTCATTGATATATTTCTGTATCACGGCCATATTTTTCTCACCATCGTCCTCAAAATAAGCATTTGTGCTAAACTTTTCATCTCCTCCGTCTAACCATTTTTTAGCACATTTTTCAAGCGACATGATCAAGCCATGATTGCCAGAATCGTCAACTCTAACTACGATTCCTTTCAACCCATCTTTCTCATAATAATCTCCAACCTTGTATTGGGCATTTACAGTCTTAGTAGCTCCCAAAACAATGAGGAACAACAATAAAATCTTTTTCATTTTATGCGATAACTTTAATTTTTCCATTAGAAATCAAGTACATATCCAACTTTGACATAAAAACCATAGTTCTTATAGTCAGATACCAAATCCTCATCTGCAATGTTCATCAATCCTTGTTGATAACCAACCATTAGGCGGCAACCTTTGTATTCTGCACCTAAGCCAACATTGAAGCCTGCGTCAAATTTGTTAAAGCCAGCTCCACCATCAGTATAGAGAAAACCGTCACTCACACTGAGATCATCAAAAGAGTTGCCGTCCATTTCATTGCCATCAATCTCACATGAACCGCCTAAACCGTAAGCCAAATATGGGCCAACCTCTATAAAGCCATCTATGCCCCATATCTCTTTGGCGAACTTGCCACCTAAGTTCAACTGGACATAGTTGAGAGTGTAGCTGTCAGAACGGCCGTCAACAAACTTTAAGTCTTTGGTACCCTTAGAGGTATATTCAGCGCCAGCATAAAATCCCCACGTTTCTGAGAAATTATGTTCAAACTGTACACCTCCAAGATACGAGAACTTGGCACTTAAACTCATTCCACCTTCACTTGTTGCAGTAGAGAGTTGTGGACCTGCATAGAAAAACACAGAGTTCTTCTTCTCATTGTTGTCTTGTGCATTAGCACATACGACTGCGCAAAGTGCCAAAGCACATGCACAAACCATTTTTTTTACCATTGTAGTTGTATATAAAAATTAATAATGTGTATCACATCCTTGTTTTTTGGATAATGACACGTGGTTGTTGTCCTTTTCCATATGCAACACCTATTGCTTGAAAAGCCTGTATCTTTGCTTTCTTAAGTTCAGCCTCTGTATTATATTGCTTCATTTCATATTTCCACAGGTCTCCAACTTTTTTCTTTATCTCATTATAAAGTTGTCGAACCTTAGCATAGCAGTCTGAATCTGGAAGTATTTGGCAAAGGTATTCTGTTGCCCTAATTGCTGCATTATAATCTTGCCCTGATACCCATATTGCTTCTGCTTTCGCCAAATTTGTATTGCAAGAGTAAACCTTATACTTCTCCCAAAGGCTTAAACCTGCCGAGATACTTGCATCAAATTTACTGCATTGGGATGGAATCATAGAAAGCAAGTAAAACGCTTCTTCATAATTATTTTTTGCAGCCAACAAGTTGGCTTTTTTTATGATATTGTCCGTTTCCGCTTCATAATAGGACAATATTTTCTGTTTTGCTGCTTTTACAAGCAGGACTATTTGCTGTTGATTTTTATTTATTGAGCGAAAAGCAGAATTGTATGCTTTCGTTTCGTTCGTACCAACTCCTTTCACATTAACTATACTGCTTGCATAAAGAGTTCCACTCATTCCATCTACCACTTGTAATGAAATGTCTATATTCAATACTACCTGTGTTTGAGTATTGGTTATAATACTCTTTGAAGCAACATTTACCTTTGGTATCAGTATAAATTGGGTCATGTATTCGTTTTGGGCTGCTAAACCGTCAGCGGTAACAGCCGAACTAAGATTATTAATCAAATACTCCATCGATGCATCTGGAATGTTTTCAACTTGATTTAGAGCATACAAATACAATTGAATTTCATTGTTCTGTGCATATGTTGTCAAAGCCATGTTTACAACAAATGCTATTAAAGATATAAGTCTTTTCATGTTATTCTATTTTTCACCAATCATTACTACAGCTTTTCCTAATCCTCTAATATCTACACGACAAGGAATTTGGTATTTAGAGGAAAGTGTTTTTACTAATTCTCTGGCCCACCTACGAGTATCGTTTGGTCTTCCATTTGCTTGATATAAAGCGATTCGAATTTGTTCAAACTTTAAGAAATTCTCCGAGCCTTGCGACAAATTATAACGATGTTTCACAGAATTGTCTGAGACCCAATCATCAATGATATCTGTTAAATCTTCTCCGCCATATTCACTTGCCAAATCGATACCAGAACCATTGCTGATCACTTTTACCTCCATGGAAACCTCCCTACCATTTTCCATCATGTCATCAAAATGTGCCTGTAACTGATTTGTAAAGTTGTCCATACTGCCTATTACAGCTTCTTCTAACAGAACTGGGATTTCAGAAGAAAATGATGGTGTTCCTGTACCTTGACAGCCTGCAACCTGTTTGTCCGTATAGGCATCTTTCGCGGCCAAGGAAAATGTTATGGAATGTTTCGGACCTGTCGTATTTATAGACCAATTTAATTCAATGATGATATCAGCATTGGCATAGCGTTTGATAATATCCAATGGAGACTCTGACAAGCCTACGCCTGATTTGGTTGTTGTTACAGCATCCATGGCTTGATTCTTTTCCATGTTTTTTGTTACAGCAGACAAATCTTTCAGCGGAAAACTACGCTCACTCATCATGGCATTAATTTTGGTAATGACGTTGTAGCACTCACTACTATTTTGTAGTGCACGCTTGTAGTTTGGAGCTTCAGTTATTGTTCCTTGGTCATTGAACGAGTCCATATAACCATTTTTTACACACCAATTATCGGCAGGAACAACCATCAGGGTAGGCTTTTTTACTTGTGCTTGGGTTGAAAAGACACAAACAAAAGCTATTAACAATGTTATTATAAACTTCTTTTTCATAAAGCTATTTCTGTAATATGTTATCATCAGCTAAACGTTTTTTAAGTTCAGAGCGTAAGACCCTTACAGTTATGCCACATTTTACGAAATGCCGACTTTTCTCTTTCTCTTTGTCTTTTTTGAAGATATTTGTGCGTTTCTCATCTTTCATTGACACATATTTCAGATACTCACCTCCATCCATAAAGAACACGTTGAAATAATCTTCGTATTTCTCTTCGGCATTAACTTCAAACACAACTGGTTTGGTATTACATCCACTTAAACCACCATGTATTCCCTTGAATAATACAATTCGAACAGCATTCTTTTTGGCTTGTTCAACCGCATCTTTTTTGTTACGTCCAACACCCCAAACTCTTAATGTTTGGGAGCCATCAAGTTCTACTCCGAGACATTCTACTTCATATTCATAATATGCAGAAGTCGTGGTTTGTCCAAATATACTGTACGAACAAAACATCATTGTTACCACAACACCCAGTTTCCTGAAAATATTCATATTTCTTAATTTAGAATTCATAACCTATTTTAATGACAGCATAACTGCGTGTCTTGGCATACCCATCTTTTGCGTCAATAGTGCGCAAACTATAACCAATACCAAGTAAAAACGCAGAACGTTGTTCACCTATTCGACATCCAAACGAAGGAGTAAACATAAATCCATCCCGTATCACTCCTCCAATATCAACAGACCAATAAGGTACAATTTCACGGACTTCCTGTGAAATAAAATTTCCCCGCACATTAACGAATATTGGCATGCTCCATTTGATATCTGAATTACGAATAGCATCACTATGTATAGCATGATACTGAGCACCGATGCCAAATCCTATTTTTAGATAGTCATTAAAACGATATCCATTTACGAAATTCACTCCTGTCGTTAGCAAATTTTTCTCATGAAATGTCAAAGAAGGACCAATACTAATATCGGCAGACCACCAATAGCCCTTCTCTTTCAATGAAAATTCTGTAAATTGATGTCGTTTCGGAGCTTCTGGCATTTTTACACTTCGCTCCTGTTCATTTTGGGCAAAACAACAGATAGCTATTGCCATCATAGCCAATACAAAAATGGTTTTATTCATAAGAAAGTAAAACTAAAATCCAGAATTAAGTCCTCTGATAATGCCAGCAGATTCCAATGTTTTACGCAATGAGTCTTTAGACACAGAAACTATTGCCCCTATCTTGTATTCTTTGCTCGATATCTTCACACGATCAGCAACAGCATTTATAACACTTGCAAATTGAAGATAATCCCCATTACCCCAAAAGGCATTGAAAAAATCGTTCTTTTGCTTTTCGATTTCTGGTCTTGCCAATGCTTTTTGGTTGGCAAAACCTTTTCCAGAAAATCCTCTAAATAGAACACCATGAACAGCAGCATATTTCAGTTGTTCGGTAGTCGCTTCTCCTTTATTAGTATAAATATATACTTTTACCAAGAACTTTCCTTGTGTTCCAGTATTCACGCCCTCTATGTCGTAACGAGTTTGTGTAATATCTACTTTCTTAGCCTGTAATGACTGTATAGAAAGTAGCAGAAAAAGGAAAATTAATAGTCTTTTAGTCATAACTATATTAGTACTATAAATATTTAACAACGAGCAATAAGCTTTCAAGTGCTTTTTTATGGATTGCAAGCAACTCTTGACTTTTATCCATATTGTAATTTTCGTAACTTTTATCTCTTCACGATAGTGTAACTCATAGATGAACTTGCACTTCCTACACTATTTTTACACTCCACATAATAGTAGATGTAAGTACCACCATTATAGCCAGCATGAGATTTGTCAAAAACAACACTCTCTGTCATACCTTTTTTACTTCCTGTATTATGGTATATAGCAGAACCATACTGCTTCATACTTTCTACTTTGGTGAGTTCTTTTTTAGTTGGAGTAGTGCTTGGTTTTTTTGAATAACTTTTCCAATGCACAGTTGCACTTAGATTACTTTCTTTATCTCCACCAGTTTTGAATCTAACCCTAATAATAAATCCGTCCAAATCTGTAGTTGTCAGATGTTTGTCGAATTTAGGAGCTGAGATTTTCCGAGGCGTTGTTGTGGCTGTCGAAGAGGTATGAATGTCATTTTCATCATCGGGACTGCACCCACAAAACAAGCACATTGCAACTGCGAAACAGATAGGTGCTAAAAAGAATACTTTTTTCATATGTTGTTTGTTACGTTTTTACTTACTTTTCTTATAAAGCCTGTGGGAATATATGCTGTTGCTACCAAACATAGACCAGAAATTTCCACTACCACACGCTGTTGGCCAGCAATGCGAGCGACTTTCCCTGTAACCCCCTCAAACTCACCTCCTATCACTCTTACCATATCTCCATTTCGATAATGGCATTGCTCTGATGACACAACCCGCACATGTTCACTATTAGTACTTGTTGCTTTTATAAAACTTGTCATTGCATCAAATGGAATTACGAGAGGAGGATGTTTCCCGCTTTCTTCTAACGGTTTAGTTTTATCAAGATAATATTTCAACATAGAAGGCTCGTCTCCCTTTTTCTTGACAATGGAATTTGCAACTTCTCTTGTAGCATATACAAAAAAAAGATTGGAAAGAAGAGGTTGTAATACTCGCTCCTTCTTTCCAATCTTTTTTTTCACAACATAATGCATAGGCATATATGACTGAACTTTAGATGCTGATATGATACCAGATGCTTTTTCTGTTCTATTGTAGGTCACTCTTAGTACGAACCAATAGTGATTAGGCTTTTGTACATATTCCGAGGACACCCCTGTTTGTGAGCGTTGAGCTTCGGGGAGGACGTTGGAGGTAAGTCCAGCGTGAGGAGATCTGCTTCGACCTCGCTGAGTATGCGCATTAATCAATGCGTTCATATCGTTTTCTATGTCTTGTGTCATAGCCACAAAAATAACATAAAAAAAGCGTGGAATCGTCCTGTTGTCTATTCCACGAGTCGAGGCTCTAGCATTGCCTATCTAAGTCGAACAGACAACGTCAGAGCCCACGCCGATATGAAAATCATGTCCGTAAAGAGACCTATATAATACATTTATTGCACCCAACAAGGCACAATCTATGCTTACAAGGTCTCCACGGGATCGAAATAATCACACCCGGGACATCTACCGTTGACTATATTCGAGACTTAGATAATTGAATTTGCTAGATTCGACTCGTCTCAAACACAGCGTCGATAAACGCCTTCTATATGTCTTGACTCTCTTCCCACCCATTGCCCACTAATTGCCAAGAAGATTGTTTAGATTTCTCAGCTTTCAGTTCGGCGTTGGCTATCTGAGTATCATCATTGAGCGAAGCCAATTTGACGCTCAGACTTGAGAGCCGATGCAAAGTTAGCGAAATTCATCAAAACGAACAACATTTTTATATAGAAATTCCACCAACACCATCCATTTTTAACACTCGGGCTATTTATTATCGCCGCAAATTGAAGGAATAGAGCAGCTTTTTCTAACACATAGCCTTTGAACTACAATTGCTACGGGAAAAGAGCAAGAGCATTGCCATCTTACTCCTTATATATATATATATATAAATGAATTGTAGGGCCTCTTTTACGATGTTCTTCAAATCAAACAAGCGGCATCATGCTGAGCGAGTACGTTTGACAAGCCCGCCCTGTCACCGTCTTAACGTTATAACGTTTAACGTTTTTGTTTTGGCATCTATGTTTTGAGTTTGTTTAGACACAAGAGAGAGAGAAGTCAAGTTATCACGAAATCACGTCTTGAACCAAATCCAATCGCCCAGATCGTAGAAGACACGCGCTCTAACATTATAACGCATCTGCTTTTCTGTCATAGTTAACCCAACTTGCAGCCTTTAGGCGCATAACTTTCTGATTTTCAAGAATTGTTTTTTTTGACTTCGGGAAAATGTACCACACAAATTTTTATCTGTCGTTTCCGCTCAAACTTGCCTCCAACTCCTCAATCGTAGGCATAGTACCCTCCACCTTTTCTGGATAGAACTTTTCAAGGTCGTATTCAGAAATGGCTATCGGTTGGGTGCTTGACTCCAAGGCGTATTGTGCCTGTATACGGTCTTTCTCCTTGCTATTGAGCAGTCCGATGGTTGGATTATCTCGCCCATTCTTGCGAAGCGTATGGTTGCAAGCCACCACATATCCGCCAAGTTGTCCAACATCAGCAAACGTAAACTTGCCGATTTTTACTTCAATTACTACATAGCACGAAAGGTTTAGGTTGTAGAACAGCAAGTCTATAAAGTTCTCCACTTCTCCTATTTGCAAGCGATACTCTTTCCCCACGTAGGCGAAACCAGTTCCGAGTTCTGTCAAAAATCGTGTTATGTTGTTGAGCAGTGCGTCTTTGAGAATGTGTTCGTTGTATGGCTTGGTGATACCAGTGAAAGCAAAGTTGTATGGGTCTTTGGTTAATTCCTGTGCCAAGTCACTATCCACATTGGGCAATGTATCCCTGAAATTGCTAAGGGCTTTTCCTTGCCGCTCATACAGAGACGAATCAATGAAATTGTGAAGCATATTTCTGCTCCAACCATTTGCTACGGTTTGATGGACATAGAATAATGCTTTTTGTGGTTCATTCAAGAATTTGTCAATCATCAGTTTGTGATGTCCCCAAGGCGTAGAGAAAATATCCTTCTTGATTTGCTCCCCAAGTTGGGGAGTTGTTTTTGTCGGTATAGTGGACGCAGTCTCCAAGCTATTCCTCGTCGAAGTACTTTACACATGCCTCATAAACGTATTGAACAGACAACATGGCGCCGATGAGGAAGTTAGGGGATTGTTTGAGTTCAGAGAGCCCACGGTAGCAATAGGACTTACTCTCGTTGTCTATGAACAATCGGCCTCACAGGGCGGGCCCGCCCTGTGAGGCCCTGTCACCGTCTTAACGTTTTAACGTTTAACGTTTTTGTTTTGGCATCTATGTTTTGAGTTTGATGGCATTGAGAAGCAAGTCGCGATTCCAGCCCTTGGTGACGGTTTCCTGCGCATAATAGAGCGTAGCTTCATCATTCAGTCCCTTGCTCAACAACAGCATGTTGTGTGACCACGGCAAAAGTGCAACGCAGCGTTGCACTTTTTCATCATGCCCAGCATAACGCTCATAAAATTTCTTCATATACCACAGATTTCGAGGAGAAACACCCATCTTTGGATAGCGTTCTTTCAGGTCTGCTGACAACCGTTTTACAACGCTATCACCATACCCACTTTCAATCTTGCGCTCATGAAGCATTTGACCTATCTCCCAATAAGCGGTAGAGACATAGCCATTGACATGTCGGGCTATTTCTGTCCGAGCATGCTCAATTACTGCGACTGCGTGTCGCAGTATCTCAGCATAATCGCTACTCCCTATAGAGAGCTTGTTGTCTTTATTGCCTGTTGTCATTTTATTTGCAATATTTAGATGCACATTCTAACGCAAAGGTAAGTATAACACATCATAATCTCGCAGAAACTCAGTGAAATTTACGTATATTTAGCAACTTAAAGAGGACTGCAAAACCTTGTTTTATAGGGGAGGGAAACTTTACTTTTCTATTTTATGCAAATGTTCATCAGGCTATCTATCGTTTTGTCCAAGGACTCTTTATACAAAAGGCCCTCAATGTATTCGGTCGGAATGGATGAATACCCATATTTCGCTCCAAGTACGGCACACGCCACTGCCGCATTGGTATCAGCATCGCCTCCCGCATTCACCACAGCAAGGAGCCCCTCAACAAATGAAGGAGCATGCCAGTAAGCCCAAAGAGCCACGGACAATGTGACTAAAGTATAGCCCATGTGGTCATAATCTACCAAATCCTTGACATCGGGTTCATCCCACGCTTTGTCCACATAGTCGCAGATCTCTACATCATACGACAGTGCCAAACTTCTTATTTGAAGAAATGTCGGAGGCTGCATACCATAAACCAATGCGTGTATAAGTTCGGACACTATCACGCATGAGCCGACACATCGAGGATCGTAATGGGTGAGCCGACAGATCTGCTCTGCACAAGTCCTGACTTCCTTCGGGAAAAGTCCGACTACAGATGTACGCATCAATCCACCATTTGCCGCAGATTGGTAATTGCTCATCTTCCAAATCATGTAAGAGACCTCAAACGGCTTCTCCGTATAGTCTCCCGTCATCAAGACCTTATAGGTATGCTCACCAATACCCATAGGAATGCCGTCGGCCCATTTCTTGAAGTGCTGGGCAATATTTCTAAAATTAACACCTTTGTCCTCTATGACTGCGTCCGCAATGCATAGCATCATGTCTGTATCATCAGTCCAATCGCCAATTTTCCATCGTTTCCGATGTCTGTCCTGGTATATCTGCTTATAGTGTTGCAGCCCATGAGGATATTTCCAAGCAATATCCTCATCTATCATGAATTCCGTCCCCAATCCGAGCGCGTCACCTATGGCTTGGCCATAAAGGCAGCCCCTAAATCTGTCAATCGTTTTCTGCTCCATAGCCGTATGAATCTAAATTTCGACATAGTTGATGAAAGGGATTTCCACCATGAAGCTTTATTACTTTCATAGCCTTTTTCTTATATGTAATGGAGTTTGATGGCATTGAATCCGTTGTCGACACTTTTCCTATTTACCAATGCAAAGATACTTATAAATACTGAAACATGGCTTCTTGATCAAAAAAACTTTGAAAGAAGCGAGATTCTCGGCTTTTATTTGTACCTTCGCCCTGCGATTCAGGATTTCACGGTGTTTGCTTTCACGACACCAAGGTATGTGAATTACCGGATAGGATCATGTTCAGAGCAATCATTTGCTGCCCAGACAGGCATAGGAAAGGCCTGATGGTAGAGTTTAGGAAACAAGGATAATAAAATGAAAATAAAGAATCTATTTTTGCTGGCATCCCTTGCTATGGTGATGCCAACGACAGCGCAAACTCCTCAGGAGGATTTCAAGCGAGACATCACGCTCTCGGGTAGTAACTATGTGGCTTATCGTGGCCCGCAGAAGGAGTTGACCCCTGCACCCAAGGGATACAAGCCCTTCTATCTGAGCCACTATGGGCGCCATGGCTCCCGCTATATGATTGGCAAGGAGGCTTACGACGTGCCTTACTTTGCTCTGCTGAAGGCGAAGCAGGAGGGCAAGCTCACGGCCAAGGGCGAAGAGACACTGGCAAAGGTGAAATTGATTCGCGAGGAGGCAAGAGGACGCGACGGCGAGCTGACTCCGCTCGGAGCACTTCAGCACCAGGGGATCACCAAGCGAATGATGGAAAGATTTCCTGTGATCTTTGCTGGCGAGACCAATATTGAGGCACGAAGTACGGTAGTGATCCGATGCATCCTCTCCATGGAGAACGGTTTGCAGCAGATGCTCCGCATGAATCCGAAGCTCCATATTTTCCATGATGCCAGCGAGCACGACATGTACTATATGAATCATGGCGACAGATATCTTGACAGCCTGAAGAACTCGGTGGGCAGAAGAGTTGTGCAGGAGGAGTTTCTCAAGAAGCACGCCTGCTACAGCCGCGTGATGCAAGAGCTTTTCAACGACCCAGCGTGGGTGAGACAGAACATCGACCAGAGCGATCTGAACAGAAGACTATACGAGATGGCCAGTTCCATCCAGGGCACGGAGTTGAGAGGCAAGGTCTCTCTGTATGATCTCTTCAACGAGGAAGAATTGTATCAGAATTGGGTTGCCGCCAACGCCTGGTGGCAGATGAGCTTCGGCTATTCTCCCTATACGGGCAATGTTCAGCCTTTCTCTCAGCGCAACCTTCTGATGGATATTATCGAGAAGGCTGACAGCTGCATCGCCCTCCAGCATCCTGGAGCTACCCTGCGATATGGTCACGATTCGATGGTCACTCCGCTCACCTGTCTTTTGGATCTGAACGGTTATGGTGAGGAGATCAAGGACCCGGAGAGAATCTCCTCTCAATGGTTTGACTACAAGATCACCCCGATGGCCACCAACCTTCAGTTTGTGTTCTATCGCAACAAGGCGAACGACATCCTGGTGAAGGTCTTGCTTTGCGAGGACGAGGCTACGCTCCCCATCAAGAGCGACGTGGAGCCTTACTACCATTGGAACGACTTCAAGGCTTATTGTCTGGAGAAACTGAAGGAGTATAAGAATTAAGCGGCTTAAAAACAAGCGGCATAAGAAATAAAAAAGAGAAGCCTTTGGCCCGTTTGCCATAAGTAGTAGTCATACTACCGGCATGGCAAACGGACCAAAGGCTTCTTTCTAAAAGACTAAAAAAGCACGCACCAGCGCCCCGCCCAAGAGACGAACTGTCGCCCAGCGCTTAGGCATACGAATGCATACCCGTCATGAAATAGTTGACACCGAAGTAGGTGATGACGACGGCCAGGAAGGCTGCCAAGACATAGACATGATAGCGTCGAGGACGGCCCGCCCTGACGATCGGCGTCTGATGGAGAGGGACTGCGTAGATCATCAGCAGGATGAGGGCCCAGGTCTCTTTGGGATCCCATGACCAATAGGCTCCCCACGACACATTGGCCCATACGGCACCGACAAAAATGCCAATGGCCAACAGGGCGACCGCCGGATAGAGCAGGAAGTGCGAGAGGGCCGTGAGGCGCGTCAGCAGGTCGCCGTCCTTTAGCAGCAGACAACGCAGGGCGATCAGCGCTATAAGGGCAAAGAGGGCATAGGAGAGCATGACCACGGCCACATGGATGGACAAGAGTGGCGACTGGAGCACGGGCATCAGTTGGGTGACCTGAGGACTGCCCACGGCTATCATCGACACCAGCAGGCAGAGGGTGGAGACAAGCGTGCCCAAGACCTTGAGGATCGGCATCCTCCTGGCCATCAGGAGGGACAGAAGAAGGGTGGCCCACGACATGAACAGCATGGTCTCGAATCCGTTGCTCAAAGGGATGTGGCCACTGATGTACCAGCGAAGGGCAAGAAGCAGGGTGAGGTACAGGGCGAGGAGCACGCAGAACAAGGAATGGAGGCGGCTCAGCCACTTAGCCTCCTTGCCACAAAAGGCGATGATGCAGAATAGCAGGCTCAGGGCAAGGCTGAAGAAGACCACAGCGCGCTGGGACTGCAAGGAGTTGTAGAGCACCTCGGCTTTGAGGGTGAAAGGAGAGGGCAGCACCTGACCGGCTTTCTCCTTCTGGAAGAGTTTGATCTTGGCAATCATGGTCTTTGCGCCATCGACATCATTGGCCAAGATCGACTTGACGAGATAGTCCATGGCGTGATTGACAAACTGAAACTCTGCCTCGGGAATGCCCTTCGGGAGTTCCGTGCTACCTGGGGTGTACCATTTCAGCCCACCCTGGGAAGGGAGCGGAAAGAGATGGAGCATCTCGCCATTGTAGAACATCGTGACGACCTGCACCTTCTCGTCCACCTCGCGAAGGGCCTTGCGCTGCGCATCGGAGAGCGTACTGTCCCCTACTCTGTCCTTGAGTTTATACTCATGCTGCGAGGTATAGAAATCGTTGACCGAGGCCCACTCACCCTCTATGCCAAGCAGCTTCTGTACCTCCTGGCTCTTCACCCGAATGATCGGTTGCGCCTCCCATTCCGTATAGAATATCATCCAGCCCAGGAAGATCTCGTTGGCAGAGAGGCCATCCCAGGTGCTCTTGCCACACAATTTGGTGACAAACTCCGTAGCGGCTGTATTCAGCGGACAGATGCGGCCGTTGTAGAGCACAGCGACACGCCCCATCGCGTCGGCTACTTCGCTGTTGACAGGCGTGACGGAAGGTTTGGCTACCGCAGAGGAGGTGGAGAGAAAGAAGAAAAACAGGACCACGGCTCCCTTGGTAGCGACGCGATAGAGCTGGCGGATCCGCGTATGGCGCGAGACCATCGTCCATAGCAGTGCGACGAGCAGCAGCAGATAGCCCATGTAGGTCACGGCTATGCCGTAGGGATCATAGGACACGAGCAGCGTCGTGCCACGGAGGTCGGCGTCGTAGGACGACTGATAGAAGCGGTAGCCAGAGACCTGGCCGATATGGTTCATGGAGACCGCCAGGTGCTCCGTCTTGTCGCCTTGCTCCGCCACGATGTCAGACTGATAGTCCATGACGGCATTGGTGCCGGGATAGTAGTGGACCTTGAAATCGGAGAGGGTCAAGGAGAACGGAAGGTCGGTTGCTGCCCCATGCTGGTCCACATAGCTCGCCACACTGGCTCCTTGCTGCAGATGGATGGTGCCATCATGGGAAAAGAGATGGGTGACGAAGGCGCCCAGGAGGATGAGCAACAAGGCAAGGTGGAGCAACAGCACGGCCATGCGCTTATGCAACCGGGCTTTGACGATGTAATATACGGACAGGAGGGCAAGCAGCACCCATAGCGCCACGAACCACCCCGTGCCATAGATTTGCTCCTTGGCGAAGCCGACGCCATGGAGCTTTTCCACAATAGTAGCAATCCCCATACACACCAAGAGAAGTGTGTACAGGGAAGCCATAAAATAATTGATCAATCTATTATTCACGTTGGATTACGCTATAGTATCAGACGGACTCGATGAAGAAGACGATCTGGTCGCGCTGCGTCTTGGAGAGCGCGCGGAACTTCTTGACGCTTTCATAGGCGTCGCTCTTGCCGCCCTCTGCGGTGCAGCCATGCCACATGATGGCCTCGATGACGTTGCGTGCACGGCAGTCGTGCAAGCGCTCCGTACCCGATCCACACTTGCTGGCCAGTCCACGTCCCCAGAGAGGTGTGGTGCGACACCAGCCTGTGCGGATGTCGTTCTTCATGAAGAGACGGTGCTGCACCATGTCGGTGTAGGGCCATATCTTCTGATAGGGATAGCGGGGCATGTCGGCATTGGAGAAGAGGCGGTTCGGGTCGCGAATTTCGTCGCTTCCCGTGGTCCATGACGGGCGGTGACAGTTGGCACAGCCTATCTGGGAGAAGAGGGCCTTGCCCGCCTTGAAGTCTTCTGTGGTGGTGTTGCGGGCCGCAGGCACAGCCAGTCCGCGATGCCAGATCATGAGGTTCTTATACTGCTCCTGCGTCATCTCGGCATCCAGATTCTTGCTGGTCAGATAGGTCTTGATGTCACTTGCCAAGTCACCTGTATGCCACTCCGGATGCTTCTTCTCCGGGTCGATGCGGTTGACGTATTCCGTGAAGCCAGCCTGGACCTCAGGGTCCTGCGAGGACTTCTCGGCATAGTACTTGCCAGCAAGGTCGAGATAGTGGTAGCGGCGGTCAGGACGCGTCACGTTGGTGATGTTCCAGATGGCATTGGCACCAGCACCGTCGAGCACGGGACCACGGCTCAAGGCATAGGTGTAGCGGCGCACATACTTCGTGCCATCGCCCTGCAGCGTGTTGCTGTAGTAGCTCTTCCATGTATTGGCGGCCTGATCCCACATGGCGGGGTTGAGCGTGACGTAAGGCGACTCGGCCTGCCATTGCGCCGTGATGTCTTCGTCGGTAATGGCATCGAGCAAGCCCGTGCCATAGATGCCGATGGTGGACTCCAGGCGGATGGCGATGTTGTCGTCATACGCTGAGGCCGGGATTTCCACGTCCTTGCCGTCTCGCTGCACATAGACGGGGGCGTAGTAGGCAGAGGCAGGGATCGTCACCTCGGGATAAGTGAGGTCGTAGGTCTCACCATCGTCAAACTTGTTGCCCCACTCGTCCGTGTAGTGCTTCCAGTCTATCCGGATCTGCGACTCGTCGATCGGAGCCTTGAAAGGCTTCACGGCCGCGGTCTGGGGCATACCAGCCACCGAGCGGATGTAGGCATTGGTCTTCTTGTCATAGATGACGAGGAGGTAGCCATTGCGCTCCTGGGTGGCCGAATAGGCATTTTGGCGCGCACCATGGCCATAGCCAGGGTGGCAGTAGTTGCATCCAGGGCGCACATACACCGGGCCCAAGCCGCGGAAAGCTCCCGTGGTGTTGGTGTTGAAGTCCTTCTCGAAGAGATACTCACCCTCGTTGAAGGCCGTCACCATACCTGCGTTCTCCACAGCCAGGGAAGGCTGTTTGTAGGCGGTGGAAGAGTTGTTGGTCGTCGTGCCCAACTGACCTCCGGTGAAGTAATCTTCCGGATAGTCTATCTTGGTTCCATCGCCTATCTCCCACGAAAGGGCATCGGACGTATCGTCTGAGCAAGAGGCGATAGCCATGGCACCCAGCAGGAGGCAGAGATAATGGTTATATCTTAATTTCATGTAGCTTACTTCTTGATGTTCTTGATTTTGTTGTAGAGAATCTCTGCCTGGTCGCAGAGGGCCGTATAGGTCTTCACGATGACGTTATCGACGTAGTTGGCGTTGATCACCTTGCATTGTGCCTCCACGGCCTGGTTGCCGGCATAGGTCTTGAGCGTAGTGCCCAATGCCTCCAGCGAAGCATCCAACTCATCCAGGGCGTCGATGGCCTTCTTGGCAGAAGCGTCAGTATAGTAGAGGGCGAACGGGCTCTTCATGGCCTTGATGCTGTTGAGGGCCGCGTCCATCTTGCTCTGCACGGTCTGGGCCTGGGTCTTGAGCGTGGCGTTGCCAGCATTGAGACAGAAGTAGATGAGCGACTTGTCGTTGGGAGTGGTGGCATCGACCGCTCCATACAGCGCACTCTTGCAGCCAGCTATGTTGTCATAGAAATCCACGATGCTATTGTAGGCGTATGGCGACTCGATGTAGGAATCGTCCTGACCCGACCATGGCAGACCGATCTTCGAGCCTGCCACCTCGCCGATGATGTCGCGCGCACCTTCGATGATCTGGATGGTGGCGTCGAGGTTGCTGGAATAGTCGGTCGAGGGTGTGTTCTTGAACAGGCCGCCGAAGTCCTTGTAACTGAGTCCCTCGCTGGAGACATTTCCATCGTCCAGGAGCTTGTTGTGGGTCTTCAGATAGTCGACAGTCGCATCATAACGGGTTCCGCTCTTGGCTCCTTCCCAGGTGGTCTGGAGAACACAAGTGGCCTGATAGAGGTCCTTGGCAACGGCGCACACATACTGATACTCCAGGTCGGTGAGCTGGCTGATGTCGCGCGGATTGCCCTGACGGAAGAGCACATACTCGATACCGTGATAGCCCAGCAGGCCCGAGTTGAGGAGGCGGACTTTGTTCTCGATGTCCGACATGATGCTCTGGTCGCGCAGCACATTGGCGAGGGCGGCTTGATCCATTGGCCAGGTGTCGGTGTGGGGATCGATAGAGTATTCGTCGGCAGCACCAAAGAGGAAGGCCTCCGACTTCTCCCAGTGGGCACGGGCCACACGCCATTGCTGGCAAGCCGCATTAAGCGACTCCTGGCTGCCTGCCACCACTTCGGTCGTCACATCGTCGTCTGAAGAGCAAGAGGCCATGAAGCCACATGCTCCAATGCCCAGCATGAGGGCAAGAGAATAGTTCTTGAGATTCTTCATTTTTATTTTTTTGTTTGGGTATTACTTTACTTGTTTACATGAAGAGCCATCCTTCTTTTACTTGAGGAACCACCCCTGATAGGCAATGCTCAAGCTGATGCTTGGCTCGTTGTTGAACGGCTGGACGTACAAGGGACTGTCGCTGCTCAGTCCTTTGTTGTTGGGCTTCTTGAAGGCGCGATAGGCATACTCGCCCTTGATGACGATCTGCTTGATGGGGTGATAATTGAAGCCCACGGTCGTGATGTAGGGAGCGCAATGGCGGTACTGGCTCTTGTACGTGCCTGCCACCATCGAGTCGTAATGGTCAAAACGGCCGAAAAGATACAGTTTCTGTCGGTCTCTCAGTCCTTGGATCTGCGAGAAGAGGTTGTAGCCTGCCTCGATGCTATAGGCCAAGGCGTTGCTGCCGATATTGGTGTTGTGGAAGGGGTTGCCATCCTGATACTTATGGTGTGTGGAGTTGGCCTTGTTGTAGGTAGAGATGCGGTCGGCATCAGAGAGGTGGGCATAGACTATGCTGCCGCGCACGATCCAGTTCCATCGGTTGAGTTGGAAATCGCCAGAAATGATCGAGAGGGCGCCTTTGACATCATCATAGGTGGCGCCAGGATTCTTGATAGAGTTGCGAAACGTATGACCATAATAGCCACTTACGCCCACACGAAGGCCCTTGACGGAGTAGTTGTCGACGCGTGCGGCCAGGGCGTAGGTGTTGGCTACCTTGAATTCGTAGGGACTGGTGGCTCCTGGGTGGACGAAGTTCTCACCCGTGAAGCTCTCGGAATTCAAACCAGAAAGAAACTGCATCTCGTATCGCCAGTCCTTGACACGTCCCCAGAATGAGACACCCAACTGATGCCAGGTGTTGGGCAGGATAGCGGCTTCGCCCTCCGGACGATAACAGGTAAAGAAGTTCAGAGGCTCGTGATGGGCATTGGAATAGCCCACAGGCACGATAATCTCACCAGCCTTGACGTTGAACATTCCCTTCCAGAAAGCCTTGTTCAACCAAAACTGCTCGAGTGCCACCTCGCCACCTTTTTCCGTCTCGGCCTCATACTCGCCCGACTCTTCCGCTTCTACCTCCACGGCAGTCTCATTGCCACCGTGCTCAAACTCCACCTCGGTGCCAAACGTCCAACCGTGGCCAAAGTCATAGCCCAAGTTGAACGTGACATGGGGAAGGTCAAAGCGCCCATGGCTATTGTCGTCCTTGTAGCGTGCGGGGGCATTGTATCTGTTGAAACTCTGACTATAGAAATTTCGGGACATCACCGCTTCGCCATAACCTCCAAGGCTCAAACGGGAGAGGGCTTTCTCTACTTTGCTCATACGGACGGTGTCGGCCACCTGCCTTGTGGCTCCCGTCACAGCATCCACAGACTGTGCCATACATACGGTTGCACTGGCTGCACACACCACGATGGACATTACTTTTCTAAACATAATTTGTGGTTTATTCTTTTTTGGGTGCAAAGGTATGGGTTAGTTGACGGGAGCACAATACTCAAATATGGTGATTTTGACACATCAACTCGCTACACCCATACTCAATTCGCGTGAGTTGCTCTTCACGCATCACGAGGAGGAACCTACCGTGCTGAGCACGCGAGCAACCGTTCTTACCCAAGGATAATCGTGTTTGAGGAGGCAAAAGAGTTAGGTCCTGAGTTGAACAGCAAAGGCACTTAACAATGATTAACTTGACAGGCGTGCTTTCCTCTGATTATTATTTGTAAATTTGCCACATATAAGCATTTTACAGTTGCCAACCCATCAATACGTTTCCACTCATGAGATACCTTGATCCAAAAGCCGACCTCACATTCAAGAAGATATTCGGTGAGCACAAGGACCTGCTCATCAGCCTGCTCAATGCCCTGCTGCCTCTGGCAGACGATGAGCAGATAGAGAGCGTGGAGTATCTGTCGCCAGAACTCGTGCCCGAAACCTATGTCGGAAAGAACAGTATTGTGGACGTGAGGTGCCGCGACGTCAAGGGCAGACAGTTTATCGTCGAGATGCAGATGCTATGGACGGAAGCGTTCAAGCAGCGCGTCCTCTTCAATGCATCCAAGGCCTTCGTCCGACAACTGGACAAGAAGCGCAAGTACGAGTTGCTGCAACCCGTCTATTCGCTCAACCTCGTCAACGAGACGTTTATGAAGGACTATCCCGATGAGTTTATCCACAACTATAGCGTGGTGCACGAGCTCCACAGCGACGAGATCATAGAAGGTCTCCACTTCACCTTCGTAGAACTGCCCAAGTTCCAGGCCCACTCCCTCAAGGAGAAGAAAATGGCCGTGCTATGGCTACGGTTTCTTACGGAGATCGACGAACAGACAAAGCAAGCGCCACAAGAACTTTTGGACAATCCCGAGACATGCAAGGCGCTAAAGGCCGTGGAGGAATCGGCAATGACCCAAAACGAGCTCCTCGCCTATGAGGACTTCTGGGACAAACTCGGAGCAGAACGCCTGCTGTTTGTAGACTCCAACAGAATCAACAGGGAGGAAGGAAGAGCAGAAGGAAGAGCAGAAGGACGGGCAGAAGGACGGGCCGAGGGAATTATAGAAGGCTGCGCCAAAGTGGCCAAAAACTTATTGAACCTTGGAATGGCCTTGGACGAGGTTGCCAAGGTCACAGGATTGGACATCGAAACGATTGAAAAAATGAAATGACGAAGAGTCGCCCAAGACAGATCGTGGAAAGGTGAGGATTTTCAATTATCGGTAGGAAGCAAACGGATTTCATTCGACCTCCTACCGATATTTTTTGCTTTGACAACACTAAACGTCAATAGTTACCGACCAGCCTCATCTCATATCCTTCGATATTATTTTATACCCAAACCGGGCTAAAACAGTTTGTCCACATCCACCGACAACCCCACCTGTAGGGCAATGCCATCAGTAAGCGGACAATTGAGGTAGTAATACTGGGGGCGATAATTGAAAAGATTGTCGAGAGCCGCCGTCACCTTGACCGCAGGTCCGAAACGCTGCACCAGCGAGAGCTTCCATATCGTGTAGGCTGGGTATGAGACATTCACCATTCCCGCGCTCACGTCATAATAGTTCTTATACTCCACGTTGTCCGTACCTGAGAGGATGCGGCCATTGAGCCCGATATTCAGGCCATACGATTTGGAGAAATCGTGGTCGTAGTCGATGCGCACATTCACCGCGTGAGCACGTGCGGGGATATACTGGTTGTTGATGGAGTGGCCCTCCTTGTCTGTGGGAAGCTGCTCTTTGGTATAAGCATAAGTCAATCGCGCCGACACGCCATTGCTCCAACGACCCTGGGCCCCTACTTCGCCACCCCAAACGCGATAGTTGTCCAAGTTGGCATAGGGAAGATAAGGCAGGCGGTCGGTAGCCGACTTGAAATAAGGGGCTGCCGTAGCGAGTTTGTTGACGACGATATTATAGTAAGCAGAGGCCGTGAGGTTGTAGTGTCCCTTGTTATAGTCTGCCGACAGGTTGAAGTTATGGCTCACCTCGGGTTTCAACTTGTCATTGCCCTCAACGATCCATATCCCCGACATGTCGAAGTTGTAGTACTTCTCCTTCAGTGTCGGTGCCCGAAACCCCATACCGTATCCCGCACGCAGCGAGAGGTTGGGCAGAAGACGATAGCGCAAGTTGAGCTTGGGAGTAAGGCGGGAGTTTCCCCCATCAGAAAAATAGTCATAGCGCACGGCCCCAACCACCTCCAGTTCGCGGGTAGCCATCCAGTCGTATTGGGCAAAGACATCGAAACAATCTTGCTGGCGTGTGTCTCCTACAAGGTAAGTGTTGAAGAGATAGTCGTGCATGAAGTCCGCACCCATCGTCAAGACATCACCCCCTGAGAACGTATGGCTGTATAGTCCCCGAAACGTATTCTGCACATTGCTATAGTCGCGGACATCCAGGCGGCGAAGCATCTGATAGTCCGACTTGTCATACTGGTCGAAGGCATAATGCACCTGCAGCACGTCGTCGTCAGAAAGTCGCCAGTCACAACGCAGTCCGCCAGAGAAATCACGATAGCGCTCCGCGAGTCCTGCCGTGCGCGAAGTCTCACGAAAGAAATAGCCAGCCCTGCCCGTGAGGCTCAATGCCGACGAAGGCGACCAAGAGACCTGTTCCCTCAGATTGACACTTTTGTCGCCATAGATGGTGGTGACAACACGCGTCACGGGATGGTCCGCGCTGTGAACGTCAAAATCATCCGTAGCATTGTACTGGGCCGTCAGCGTATTACTCCAGTGCTTTCCCCTTAGTCCGAAAGTGCCCCCATAGCGCCGTCCACCATGTTTCGAGAGTCGTCCATTCAAATTCAGGGTCCAAGGCTGGTCCGCCTTTTTCGTAATGATATTGACCACACCTCCTACGGCATTGCTGCCATAGAGTGCCGAGGGCGCTCCTTTCACGATCTCTATCCGCTCCACGTTGTCCATAGTCAGTCGCGAGAAATCGACATCGTCCATTGTCTCGCCTGCCAACCGCTCACCATCAATCAAGAACAACACCCCCTGTCCACCAAACCCAGAGAAGTTGAGGTGCGTCTGCTGGTTCATGGCGTAGGAGAACTCCACCCCTGGCAACTCCTGCTGCAGGAGATCCTGCACATTGGTGGCATCCTGGCGAGCGATGTCTCGGGCCGAGATGACGCGGGTCTGGATGGGAGTCTCCTTCAGAAACTTAGGTGTGCGCGTACCTGTTACAACTACCTCGGCGAGACTGTCCTCGGCGAAGATGGTGTCGAGAAAAGCCTCATCGACAACATCCTCTTGCACCTTCTGTGCCGAGGCCAACAACGGAGCGGAGCAGAGTAACAGAAGCAATACGTTTCTTTTTGCCATTTTCTTAATATGGATATTTATAATTGATGGTCAGCCAGCATTTCGTGCCCGTAGCCGAAAGGTAGTTTTCGAGTTGCAAAGCCGCATAGGTGCCATCGGCAAGACGCAGGATAAAGACGTGGCTGTCGTGAACAAACGACGGCGGCATAGGAGGAACCTGTATCGACAACCACGAGGAGAGCGTGCGGTTGATGCTGATTCCCTGCGACGGGACCAATCCCAAAAGCATCTGCTCCTGACTGTCCCACACCTCGTTTTGTGTCCATTCGTCAGGAGTGAACTCCATATCGTGAAACGGCTCGCTGGTCTCCGGCAACTGATCCATGGAGGTGTAGGATGTACGCAAGGCCGCTCCGCCATGGGTGCGCACGTTGTTGCGGTGGACGGCGAAGGACCATGCGTCAGGCTCAGACTGTGGGTCGCAGGGCACAAACGAGCGAAACTCATTGCGGGAGAGACCGGCACCAAAGACATCAAACCAATAGAGGTACTGGCCCGAGCGCCCATCAGCATCACCTGTGAGCGACATAGGAATAGGGTAAGGCGTCCATTCGGTTTGGGCCTTTCGCAGTTCGTCCTCTTTTCCCTCCGCACTCAACTGCTGCAACTGCTTGAGATCGACATAATACCAGTCCGTCCAACTCGTCGCGTCGATAAGCAACTGACCCTTGGCGGGAACCACCTCCGCCTCGGGCTGGTCGTAAAGATCGTCGAGGATGCCATGGCAGGCAGCAAGCGACAAAACGACCAGGCCGGAGGCGGCGATGGAAATCGTTTTCTTCAGAAAGCTGAAGGCCATCATCTTCTGAGATACTTCTTCCCGTTGACGATGACCACACCCTTCGCGCGGTCTCCGACACGCTGCCCTGCGAGATTGTAAGCCTTGCCGTCATAGGCGCGCGGCGCACGAGACAAGTCGTCGGCGGTCACGCCATCAATGGCAGTGGCCTCTACCTGGAATGTGGAAACGATACCGAAAGGCATGGCACCCATCTGAAAAGTATTGACGATCAACTCCACGTTGGAGCCATCATACTTCACGAAAATGTTGTTGTCGCGCTCACTATTGAAGGCATAGTCGCCGTCCATGGTCTTCGTGCCACCCTGCATGGCGGTGAAATGGAAACTCAGGCCGTCTCCCTTGTAGTCGCGGTAGAAGCCGCCTCGGGTCTCGTCGTAGGTCAGTCCCTTCACGACGTATGAGCCGAGGGTGAGGTCGCCCATGATGGTCCCTTCGAGGGCGTAGGTGGGAACTTCCACATCCACTTTCTCCACATTCCCATCCATATATTTGCGCACCTGGTAGGTGACGCTCTTATTATCATAGGTATAAGCCCCGCCGACCGAGACGCTGATGCCACCCGACACCGCCTTGACATAGTACGACTTGATGGTGTAGGTCATTTCGAGGGGCATCTTGCCATACTTGAAGACAGCAGTCAGCGAGAGCGCATGATCGGCCATATTATAAGTGCCCGAGAAAGATGTGCCCGTGATGGTCTTCTCCTCTCCTCCAACTGTCACGGAAGAGGAGAACGGCTGCTGCGCAAAGGTGATGACGTGGTCGGCTCCCATCGAAAATTTGAGATCGCGGATGGTAAACGAGGGAATGGTCTGCATTCCTTTCATGGCAGGCAGGGTGATGTGCCCTGTCGCCATGTCAGTCATCTCAAAGAGTATGGTGTCGCTCGGATTGTCATTGCTGGTCGATGAGACAGACATATTGGATGCGCCCACAAACTTCATGGGACCGTGCATCTGTCCCATCATCGTCGTTGCCATGAAGAGGGCAGCGAGAAGGGTAAAAAACTTTTTCATTGTCTTACGTTGATTTTTATTTTATTCTATTCTACTAATCTACTCTTTCATTTTATTACTGTTGACTTTCCCTTGCATTATAGAGCCAATAGCCCACTACCAGCAAGATGAAGACCACGAGGATAGCAATCATCTCCACGACATGATGGAGCGGATCGACCCATATCTCCTTGAAAAATCCATTGCGCCCGGCTATTTCCACAAAAGACCAGAAGACAATGACGATGGCATAAGCCATGCGCAGGCTTCGGCCCCAACTGCCGATGCGCAGTTGGCGTTTGAACATCAGTGCCGATCCTATCAGGCAGACCACGGCGATGATGTAGGTCACAGGGTGATGATCGCCCAGAAACACGGGGTCGTAGCAGAACATCAGCAGTAGATAGAGGCCCCACATCATGACGTTCCACTCCATAAACATGACGATACTCGCATGGTGGGCCATCGGCCTCAGTTCCACACGGTTCTTCAGGCCGCAATGGTTTTGCACCCATTGGATAAAGAGGCAGCCGCTACGGGTGCAGAAGACATAGAGGAGGACGATCATCATCCACATGCCAAACGTCGCAGGCATGATGAGGTATTCGGGGCGCGAGCCACGGATCTCCTTCAGTTCGGCACGGGAGAAGTCTTCAAGGGGAGTGCCGTTGATGGTGAAGGTGTGATGGACCGCCACACCATCGACATACTGGCTGATCGTCTCCACGACACCATTGCCCACCAAGTCGCAGTGGACACCATAGCGCTGAGCGTAATAGGCAAGGAGAAACTCCACCCAGCCTGTCCAGAAGAGCAATGCCCCCGCAAGTCCGAAGCAGGTCTGCCGGGTGTCACCCTTGACGAAAACACCCCAGATCGTAATGACAAGTCCCATGAAACCCATGGCAAAAGCCGAATAATGGAGCGCGGTAGGGGTAAGAAAATGCTCCATCAGAATCATCAGCGCATGGCCAAGTGGCATGAGTAGCAGGACGATAAGGATAGCACCCAGTGCCTTGCCTGGGTATTTTTTCTCTTTCATTCTTTGTCGGTTAAGTTGATTAAAATGTATACATCCTGTTAGCTCCCGAGCGATATCAAGGACAGACAGTCACTCCCCCTTGTATGGTTCTTCCTCGAAAGCGGGTGCAAAATTACTGCTTTTGGACATTCGATACAATACCCAAAAATGGTGATTTGGGCGAATGGACTTTTTATGGCAAGACCCTCCTGTGATTACCAGAATGACAAGGAAAACACCAAAAAGAAGGGCGAAGGTTTGCGGGTCTCATGAAAAACATGTACCTTTAGCCTCGAAAAGAAAAAGAACAAACGAATGAGATACGGAAGAAAATGGATGGCAGCAGTCGCCATGGGCCTGCTGAGCCTCAACGCGATGGCGCAAAAGCTGACGGAATATGTCGATCCGTTCATCGGCACGACCAATTTCTCGGTATGCAACCCCGGGGCAGTACTGCCCCACGGCCTGATGTCGGTCGTTCCCTTCAACGTGATGGGAAGCGACCTCAACACGTATGACAAGGACGCAAGGTGGTGGTCCGCGCCCTATGAGTACCACAACAAGTACTTGACGGGCTTCGCCCATGTCACCCTCAGCGGTGTGGGATGTCCCGAACTGGGCACACTATTGACAATGCCGACGAGCGGAAAGCTCTCTGTCGATTATCACGACTACGGATCCGAATACGACGGCGAACAAGCAAGGCCGGGCTACTACGGTGTCAATCTGAAGAAGTATGGCATCCGTGCCGAAGTCACCTCCACACTCCGTTCCTCACGCGAACGCTTCACCATGCCGAAGGGCGAAGGACACCTGCTGCTCAACATCGGAGACGGATTGACCAACGAAACGGGTGGCATGGTGCGGCGCGTCAACAACCAGGAGATAGAGGGCATGCGCCTGCTCGGCACTTTTTGCTACAATCCGCAGGCTGTCTTCCCCATCTACTTCGTCATGCGCGTCAACAAACTGCCCAAGGAGCAGGGAGCATGGAAACAGCAACCCACACGCCAGGGCGTAAAAGGTGAATGGGATCCTGACAACGGACGACTGAAACTATACAAGAACTACACCCGCGAACTGGCTGGAGACGGTATCGGCTACTACTACTCCTTCGACTGCGAGGAGGGGGAGCAGGTGGAGGTCAGCATGGGCGTATCCTTCGTCAGCATAGAAAACGCCCGCGAAAACCTCGACCGGGAGCAGCCGCAGGGCACGACTTTCGAGCGCATCGCACAGCAGGCCGACAAGGAATGGGAGCAGACGCTTGGGCGCATCTCCGTCAAGGGCGGCACGGATGCACAACGCCGCGTATTCTACACGGCTCTCTACCATACACAGCTCCACCCGAATATCCTGCAGGACTGCAACGGCGACTACCCTGCCATGGAGCAAGGCGAGACGCGCAACACCAAGGACAACCGCTACACGGTGTTCTCGCTCTGGGACACCTACCGCAACGTGCATCAACTCCAGACCTTGATTTTCCCCGACAAGCAGACGGACATGGTACGGTCAATGATCGCCATGTATGACGAATGGGGATGGATGCCGCGCTGGGAACTGTTCGGACGCGAGACCTGGACCATGGAGGGCGACCCCGCCATCCCTGTCATCACGGACACCTGGCTGAAGGGACTCCGCGACTTCGATATCGACAAGGCGTATGAGGCTTTCCGCAAGAGTGCGACACTCCCTGGGGCTGAAAACAAGATGAGACGCGACATCGATCCCTACACCAGCAAAGGCTACATCCCACTCGGTGTGTTCGCCCAGGACAACTCGGGAGACAACTCGGTATCGCACGCATTGGAATATTATGTTGCCGACAATGCCCTCTCGCTTCTGGCCGCAGACCTCGGACACAAGCAGGACGCACAGATCTTCCGCCAGCGAAGCCTCGGCTACAAGCACTACTACGACCCGGCAACGGGTGTCTTGCGCCCCATCAATGGCGACGGATCCTTCCTCACTCCCTTCGACCCCAAGGATGGTGCCAATTTCTCCAACGCACCGGGCTTCCATGAGGGATCGTCGTGGAACTACACTTTCTACATACCCCACGACGTTGGCGGACTGGCCAAACTGATGGGCGGACAACGGAAGTTTATCGACAAGCTCCAGTCGGTCTTCGACAACGATCTCTACGATCCAGCCAACGAACCAGACATCGCCTATCCGTACCTCTTCTCCTACTTCAAGGGTGAGGCGTGGCGCACACAGCGAGAGGTCTTGCGCCTGTTGGAACGCTATTACAAGGACCAACCCGATGGCATCCCGGGCAATGACGACACGGGAACGATGTCGGCATGGGCGATCTTCTCGATGATGGGCTTCTACCCTGATTGCCCAGGATCACCCTACTACACGATCACCACGCCTGTCTTCGATGAAGTGACGATCCACCTCGACCCGAAGTATTACCCGCAGGGCGACATCACCATCACGACCACACACGGCAAGGGAACGGGCCGCTACATCCAGTCTATGTCGCTGGGTGGAAAACCGCTTCATAGCTACCGCATCTCCCATGCACAACTCATCGGAGGCCGCCATCTGACGATGCAGGTGGGAGACAGAAAATAAAGCCAGAAAGCAAAGGCTTTTCCTACCTTTCACAACACGCAGACCGCCCCGCCCCGAGCCTGATGGCTTGGAGCGGGGCGGTCGCAATCATGGAAAGTCCCTACAGACTACACGTCGTATTCGAAGGTGAAGATCTTCTCCGTGTTGATCGAGTTGCCCACCGTACAACCGCGATGGGTGAAAGCCTCAAGGCGTTTGCGCTTCTTCTCGGGCACGTCCTGGCCAAAATGGAAGTGGATGGCAATGCGCTCTACCACACTATGGGCAGCGTCGAAGCCGATCTCCTTCAGTTCGGCATGCCATCCCGTGGTGTCCACATCTTCCTTGGCAGCTCCCATCGAAGCCGTGGTCAACGCACATGCCATCAGCGACTGGGCAAACAGCACTACAGGGGTGGGGTACTCGCCTACACCTCCCTGCTCTGCTGGGACGTCGGTGTGGGTCAATTCTCTCTCGTTCTGAATCTCCATGCGGAACTGGCCCGCATTCTTTACTGTGACCATAAGCTCATTTAATTTGGTTATTGACAGAATGAAAAATACAAAAAACGTGCCACAGCGTCACAGACCATCTTCTAAAACGACAAAGCAGACAGTTTGGCCTGCCAAATATTCATATCGAAAACGGGCAGAACGCTAATGCGCACTGCCCGTTTCGGATTTCGAGAATCCGGTCTTTCGACTCCGCCACTGCTTGGAGGGATGCGTCTCGCGACGTTGTTCCCACATACAAGCGGCGGTGTTATCCAGTTTTCAAACAATCAAATTCACCTCTCAAACTAATTTCACCTATTATAAGCGAAAACGGGCACGCTTGCCGTCTATCTTACCTTAAATGATTAACAACTAAAAACCTATAAAAATCAGTTACTATTAAACTAAACTCTATGCTTTATTGACGGTGCAAAGGTAGGCATTATTCCGTTGGCAAGAGACTATTTCCTCATAAAAAGTGCATGATTCGCTCAAATTTTGACCTAAATCAACATCTATAAAGTATTCCACCAGCCGCCACTGAAGACCCGCGAGAAGCCGGGAAGGCCCCGCAACATCTTTACAAAGCAGAAAGAAAGGTTTCATTCCATAATAGTAAAGGATTTTTAAAGCATTTTGTTTTTCGGTTTCTAAACTTATTGCTAACTTTGTAGCGCATTTTATACAGAGGACAAGAATGACGGGTAAGAACTTTTTTGAAAAGCTTTTCAGCACCTATGTCGCAGGCCATGTCACCGCCATTGCCATCGTCGTTGCCTTGCTTTGCATCGGCGTGAAGTACGGCGTGGCCTACTATACCCACCACGGCGAATCATTCGTCGTGCCCAACGTCGTGGGCATGCAGCTCGAAGAGGCGGAGAAAAAGATGTCGGAAGCCGGGCTCCAGCTCGTCGTGCAGGACACCAACTACGTCAGGACAATGCCTCCCGACTGCGTACTGGAGCAGAGTCCGGGACAGGGCAAGCGCATCAAATCGACCCACATCGTCTATGTGACCATCAATGCGGCCAATCCTCCCGCACTCGTCATGCCCGACCTGGCCGACAACAGTTCCTACCGTGAGGCACGCGCCACGCTGCTCGCCATGGGATTCAAGACCGTCGAGCCCAAATACACACCGGGAGAGAAGGACTGGGTCTATGCCATCCTTGTCAATGGCAGACGCATGGAGGTGGGAGAACGAATCCCTGCCGACGCAACAATTGTCATACAGGTAGGCGACGGCACCCGACTACCCTCCGACACGCTCAACAATGCGTCCGCGGAGAACGAGTATGAGGAGGTGGAAGAAGAAGTGCCTACCTACGAGGAGGACTACGAGATCATAGAAGTGCCCATCGACGAGGTGCAGCCTGAGGACGAAATCCTCTCAGGCGACGTGGCACCGTCACGCCCCTCACAACATTCGGGGGAGTAGCCACGGAAAATGACCTCAGGGAGTAGTTTTCCCTACAGTATATATAATAAGGTATAAAGGAAATGGAAGAAGAACGAATCGACGACGAACTGCTGGACCTTGACAACGTACTGGCGCCAGAGGAGGCCTCCAGCGATACCGGACAGCTCTACGAGCACTTCCGCGTGGAGGTCGATAAAGGGCAGGAGCCGGAGCGCATCGACAAGTATCTCTCCGTGAGGATGCAGCACTCAAGCCGCAACCGCATACAGAAGGCCGCCGACGCTGGATCCATCCACGTCAATGGCACGCCGGTAAAGAGCAACTACAAGGTACGTCCCGAGGACGTGATCACCTTGATGCTCCACCAGCCGAAGCACGACACGAGCATCGTGGCGGAGGACATTCCGCTTGACATCGTGTATGAGGACGACCAGCTGATGGTCATCAACAAGCCTGCGGGCATGGTGGTGCATCCTGGAGCTGGCAACTTCCACGGCACGCTCATCAATGCCGTGGCGTGGCACATGCGCAACGTGCCATCCTTTGACGCCAACAACCCCGAGGTGGGACTGGTTCATCGTATCGACAAGGACACCAGCGGTCTGCTGGTGGTGGCCAAGACGCCTGAAGCCAAGACACTGCTCGGCAAGCAGTTCTTCCACAAGACAACCCACCGTAGCTACATCGCGCTCGTCTGGGCCAACTTTGTGGAGGAAGAAGGGCGCATAGAGGGAAATATCGCCCGCGACGTGCGCGACCGTCTGCGCATGGCCGTCTTCCCTCCCGACTCGGAGACGGGCAAGCCAGCCGTGACCCATTGGCGCGTACTCGAACGCTTCGGCTACACGACGCTCGTGGAGTGTATCCTCGAGACAGGACGCACACACCAGATCCGCGCACACATGCGCCACATCGGCCATCCGCTCTTCGGCGACGCACGCTATGGCGGCACGGAGATCCTGCGCGGACAGCGTAGCAGCACCTACAAGGCGTTCATACAGAACTGCCTTCGCATCTGCCCGAGACAAGCCCTCCACGCACGCACACTGGGCTTCGTCCACCCCACGACGGGACAGCAGATGGATTTCACGTCGCCCTTGCCAGCCGACTTGGAGCAACTGCTCGCAAAATGGCGGGGCTACATCAATGGCACGACGCAGGACACCTTCGTCGAGCAATAAATATGAACTTCAAGACAAAGTATAGATAGATGAAGAATTTAAAGAGAACTATCGCGATTGTGTGCGGCGGAGACTCCTCCGAACACGACGTTTCCCTCCGCTCTGCGCAGGAACTCTATTCCTTTTTCGACAAGGAGCGCTATGATGTCTATATCGTAGATGTGCGCGGCACCGATTGGCGCGTACAGCTTCCTGGCGGCGAGGAGGCAAAAATCGACCGTAACGACTTTTCATTCGTCAAGACTGACGGCACCGCCGTCGTCTTCGACTATGCCTATATCACCATCCACGGACAACCTGGCGAGAACGGCCCCATGCAGGGCTACTTCGACTTGATACACGTCCCCTACTCCACGAGCGGCGTGCTGGTCGAGGCCATGACCTTTGACAAGTTTGTGCTCAACCGCTACTTGGGCAGCTTCGGTATCCATGTGGCTGATAGTGTGCTGCTCCGCCGCGGCGAGACATACAACGAGGAGGAGATCGCCAAGCGCATCGGCATGCCTTGCTTCGTGAAGCCAGCCAACGACGGCAGCAGCTTCGGCGTGTCCAAGGTGAAAAACGCCGACCAGCTGGAACCTGCCTTGCGCGTAGCCTTCATGGAAAGTAGCGACGTGATGGTAGAGGCTTACCTCGATGGCACAGAGATCACACAGGGCATCTACAAGACGCGCGAGCGCAGTGTCCCCTTCCCCATCAGCGAGGTCGTCACCACCAACGAGTTCTTCGACTATGACGCCAAGTACAACGGACAGGTGGACGAGATCACGCCAGCGAGAATCAGTCCCGAGACGGCAGAGCGCGTCACCGAAATCACCAGTCGCATTTATGATATCCTCCATGCCAACGGCATCATCCGCATCGACTACATTATCACCCACGACGCGGAGGGCAACGAGGTCATCAACATGCTGGAGGTGAACACCACCCCGGGCATGACGACGACGAGCTTCATACCGCAGCAAGTGCGTGCGGCAGGACTCGACATCAAGGATGTGCTGACTGAAATCATAGAGAATCAGTTCTGAACTGCATGCTCATGAATCTTCCGACTGCTCCCGCAACGGAGTTTTCATGAACAGTCCAGGCTAAAAACCATTCCGCTCCCCGCCTGCTTCAAAGCGGACGGGGAGAAGGCGGCACAAGCCATATCATCTATTCAAAAACCTTTCAACTACATCTCGATTATGATTATCCCAGAAGAATTCAACGACATCCGCCCATACGAGCCGGAAGAGCTGCCCGCAGTGTACGACCGTCTGGTGCAGAACCCGCAATTTCTGCAGATGGTATCATTCCTCTTCCCAGAGGCTACGCCCGAGATCATCTCACAGAAGATGCACGAGTGCAAGACGAACATGGACTTCCAGCTCGTCTTCGCCTACCGCTTTCTGAAGAAGCTCATCTCCAAGGCAAGCACAGGTCTTGACATGGACGTGACGGCGATAGACAACAAGCACAACTATACGTTCATGAGCAACCACCGAGACATCGTGCTCGACTCGGCCTTGCTCGACGTGCTGCTCATCGACCACGGCTTCGAGACCACCTGCGAGATCGCCATCGGCGACAACCTGCTGTCCATCCCCTGGGTGCTCGACGTGGTACGCCTCAACAAGTCGTTCATCGTCAAGCGCGGCCTGATGGCCCGCGAGCGCCTCCAGGCAAGTCAGAAACTCGCCCGCTACATGCACTTCGCCATCTCCGAAAAGCATCAGAACCTCTGGATCGCACAGAGGGAGGGACGCGCCAAGGACTCCGACGATCGCACGCAGAAGGGCATCCTGAAGATGCTGGTCCTCGGTGGGGAGGGCGACGTGCTCGACCGTCTCGTCAACCTCCACATCGTGCCACTCGCCATCAGCTATGAGTACGACCCCTGCGACTTCCTCAAGGCACAGGAGTATCAACTGAAGCGCGACGATCCCAACTGGAAGAAGGGGCCGTACGACGACATCATCAGCATGCGGACGGGCATCCTCGGACTGAAGGGGAAAATCCACTATCATGTGGCAGCCTGCATCGACGACTACCTCAACGGTCTCCGTAAACAGAAACTCAGCAAGTCGGACTTGCTGGACACCATCTGCACCCACATCGACCACGAGATCCACCGCAACTACCGCCTCTATCCCAACAACTACATCGCTATGGACGAGCTGGACGGCACAGACCATACCGACCACTACACGGAGGACGATGTGCGGAAGTTCAAACTCTATATCCAAAGCCAATTGGCCAAGATCAAGATTCCCAACAAAGACGAGGAGTTCTTGCGCGAGCGACTGCTCACCATGTATGCCAACCCGGCACGCAACTACATCGAGGCAGTCAGAGGATAAGACCTGCTATCCCATTCCCTACCCCACTCATGCGGGGGCGGGGAATGGGATTTTTCATAGACTACACCAACCACATCCATGCGCTTTTCTGAGTTTTTCGTCATCCATCATTCCGACCGCAAGGTGCTGACTTTTCTCCTTGCGCTGGCTACCATCCTTGTCGTCCTAATCTATCTGACGGGCAATGATGGCGGGGAGACCGTGCTCACCGCAGCCGACAGTCTGGCTGCCGGAGAGCAACCTGGATATGGAAAGGGACGGCAGGCTCCTCCCTATCGTGCCTATCAGACGCAGGATGGACGGCAGATAGAACTGTCGCCGTTTGATCCCAACACGGCAGACAGCACTCAACTACTGCGCATCGGTCTCCAGCCGTGGCAGGTCCGTGCCGTCTATAAGTATCGTGCAAAAGGCGGCGTCTTCCGTACACCTCACGACTTTGGACGTCTCTATGGCATGACGCGTAAGCAATATGAGGAGTTGGAACCCTACATCTGCATCGGCGACGACTACCAGCCAGCCTACACGCAGTTTGCATCGCGGGAGGAGGAAGCGCGCGAACGTTACGAGGCGTACAAAGCCTCCGACCAATATGTGCCCTACCAAAAGTATGACCGCGACACCGTGCGTTATCCTGTGAAGCTGCGACCTGGCGAACAGGTCGATTTGGCCATCGCCGACACCTCGCTTCTAAAGAAGATTCCAGGCATCGGAGCGGGCTGGGCACGACGCATCGTCAACTACCGCAACCGCCTGGGTGGCTTCTACAACGTCAGCCAGCTACGAGACCTTGACGGCTTCCCCGCCGAAGCGCTCCCCTTCCTCACCCTCCGGGGCGAGAAAATCACAAAACTCAACATCAACCAGCTCTCGCTGAGCCAACTCCGCAAGCACCCGTACATCAACTACTTCCAAGCCAAAGCTATCTGCGACTATCGGAGGCTCAAAGGTCCATTGCATAACCTTGACCAGCTCCGCCTCCTACAAAAGGACTTTCCGCCAGAAGCCATCGATCGGTTGCGTCACTATGTCACCTTCTGATTGAACAATGACACCATAAAGCTATATGAAAAAATACTATTTACTTCTCATTTTGCTCACCGTATCACTACAAGTGTACTGCAAGACCATTAGGGGAGAGGTGGTGGACAGCTTAGGCCTTCCTGTTCCCTTCTCCACTATTGTCGTGGACCATTCTCAAAAGATAGGCACAACGAACAAGTACGGAAGGTTCGTTTTAGAGGATGTTTCTTCGGATAAATGCTGGCTGACAGAGTCAAACATCGGGTACGAAACAAAGCATATAATTGTACCCCAAGGAGACGATGACCTCTTCCTACAAATATCCTTGAAGGAACAAGTCGTCCAACTGGCAGATGTGGACGTGGTGTATGGTGACATCACATCATTGATCCTAAAAAAGATGGAAAACGTCAAAATGCTCAGAGAGCAACTACCAACATTTGAAGCCGTGGCCGAATGTCAGATCACCTCTATAGGAAACCTCAAAGAGTTCCCTTCTGATTTCCGCAGCCTACTAAGAAGCTTCCTGGCACTTGCGGGCTATAAAAAAATCTTTCAGTCCATGGAGCGGAATCCAGATCTGACCCTGACTATCAGAAAAGACATCAGATTTAACAAAGGCAATTATACGATAGGGAAAGGAGAATTGGTCTCATGCTCTGGCAATATCAGCGAGGAAGAAAAAACCTCATTCCTTAAGAAAAAGTGCTGAAAACGGAGGATATCCACCCACCCAAAACGGGGATATCCGTTCACTTT
>ERZ1026901.207-NODE-207-length-52434-cov-51.511713_pt1 | contig 52434 bp, 47 predicted proteins | sample MGYA00380179_ERZ1026901 | MGnify/ENA primary metagenome ERZ1026901 (study PRJEB33269, sample SAMEA4719815) | human gut metagenome | biome: human-associated habitat; feature: organic feature; material: feces | place: Cameroon | collected 2013-10 ... | reverse complement strand
TATGGAACCTGAACAAGAAGCCTTATCTATTGTTTCCTTCAAGGACTGAGAGGCCACTCCCCAGTTAATGAATTAAATCCCAATTTAATACAAATAAATATACTTCGGAATCCCGTTCTCATACACCGTATTCATTTCCCCCTGAATCAACGGCGTCAGATAATCCACCATCTTTTCCGTCACATCATTTCCCGCATCATTAATATAATCCGCAGGCACACTCTTGATCGCATTGGCAATATCGCATACTGGAAGTGCCTTGAATTCTGTAGCATAAGGCTTATCAGAAGTACGGATCACAGCAGCCATCATACCGGTTGCACCCTCGAGCGCATACTGGCAGGCGGTCTTTCCGAGCATTCTGGATTCCTGGATGTCGGTAGCACTTGCAAGATGTGCGGCGCAGCGCTGCATCAGGTTCAGTTCGATCGAACGTACCTTGCATCCGATCTCATTTCTGACAGCATCTTCCAGAACCTTTGCGGCACCGGCGATATAGCTGTGACCAAAGGAATCTACAGCAGAGCTCTGTACTTCTTCGGAAATGTAACGGCCGTCTTTGTTCTTCACGCCTTCGCTGACAGCGATGATCACGGCATCCTGTTTTTCCAGTTTTGCTTTTACATCTTTTAAGAATGTATCAATGCTGAATGGTACTTCGCAGAGATAGATGAAGTCAGGTCCTTTCGCACCATTTGCACGGGCAAGGCAGGAAGCGGCAGTCAGCCATCCGGCGTCACGGCCCATGACTTCTACGATAGTTACTGCTTTAGTTGCGTATACGTGGCAGTCGCGTTCCAGCTCGGCAAATGTAGTTCCGATATATTTTGCGGCAGAACCAAAACCAGGACAGTGATCCGTTCCGCAGAGATCATTGTCGATGGTCTTAGGAGCACCGACAACCGTAATATCTGTGATTCCCTTGGCGTTCAGATATTTGGAAAGCTTGTCCACTGTATCCATGGAATCATTTCCACCGATATAGATAAAGCAGTCAATATTGTATTTTCTAAGAACAGAGATAATGGTCTCATATTCATCTGCACACACAGCAGGATCTTTTAATTTCACACGGCAGGAGCCGAGTGCAGAAGCAGGGGTCTGACAAAGAAGATCCAGTTCGGATACATTTGTAAGTTTAGTTTTCAGATCTATCAGGTTCTCAGTCAGCACTCCCTGGATTCCGTTGATCGATCCGTAAATCCTATCTACGGATGGGCTGGAAAGTGCGTTCTCAACTACTCCGGCAAGGGTTGCGTTGATTGCAGAAGTTGGTCCGCCGGACTGTGCAACTAGTAAGTTCTTCATATGATAATCTCCTAACTTTTTAAATTCAGTAAATATAGTATAACATAAACCAGGGGGATATGGTATAATAGAAATATATGTGAGTTTTTAAAAAGGAGAAACATTGGTATGGAATTGACAACAATCAGAGAATTGTATAAAAACAGAGATTCATACATGGATCAGAAAGTAACAATCGGAGGATGGGTAAGAAGTATCCGTGGATCCAAAGCATTCGGATTTATCGTAGTAAATGACGGAACCTTTTTTGAGCCTTTACAGGTTGTATACCATGACAAGATGGATAACTTTGCAGAGATTTCCAAGTTAAATGTCGGGGCAGCAGTGATCGTTACAGGTACGCTGGTAGCAACACCGCAGGCAAAGCAACCATTTGAGATTCAGGCGGATACCGTAGAAGTTGAAGGAGCATCGGCACCGGATTATCCGCTTCAGAAGAAGCGCCACAGTTTTGAATATCTGAGAACGATCGCACATTTAAGACCTAGAACGAATACATTTCAGGCAGTATTCCGTGTACGTTCTCTGACAGCATATGCGATTCACAAGTTCTTCCAGGAGAGAGGATTCGTATATGTGCATACACCACTGATCACAGGAAGTGACTGTGAGGGTGCGGGAGAGATGTTCCAGGTAACGACTATGGATCTGAATAATGTACCGAAGAATGAAGACGGAAGCGTAGATTATTCCAAAGATTTCTTCGGAAAAGAGACAAGCCTTACCGTAAGCGGACAGCTGAATGGAGAGACTTATGCACAGGCATTCCGTAACATTTACACATTCGGACCGACATTCCGTGCAGAAAACTCTAATACAACACGTCATGCGGCAGAGTTCTGGATGATCGAGCCTGAGATGGCATTTGCAGATCTGGACGACAATATGTTTGTTGCAGAAGCAATGTTAAAATATGTCATCAATTATGTACTGGAGAATGCACCGGAAGAGATGAATTTCTTCAATTCATTTGTGGATAAGGGACTTCTGGAGAGACTGCACAATGTAGTATCTTCTGATTTCGCAAGAGTGACATATACAGAGGCCGTTGAACTTCTTGAAAAACACAACGATAAATTTGAGTACAAAGTAACATGGGGAACAGATCTTCAGACAGAGCACGAAAGATATCTGACAGAAGAAGTCTTCAAACGTCCGGTGTTTGTGACGGACTATCCGAAGGAGATCAAAGCATTCTATATGAAGCTGAATGATGACGGCAAGACGGTTGCGGCAGTAGACTGTCTGGTGCCGGGAATCGGTGAGATTATCGGAGGAAGCCAGAGAGAGGATGACTACGATAAGCTGAAATCAAGAATGGATGAACTGGGACTGAAGGAAGAAGACTACAAGTTCTACATGGATCTTCGTAAATACGGTTCTACAAGACATGCAGGTTTCGGACTTGGATTTGAGAGATGCGTAATGTACCTGACAGGAATGGGTAATATCCGTGACGTGATTCCGTTCCCAAGAACTGTCAATAACTGCGAACTGTAATGGTGGATAACGACACTTGAAAAACTTATATAAAAATATATATGGGGACGGGGGATTTTTGGAAATCTCCCGTCCCTATATAGAATCGAGGGCAGTATGAATATATTAGTAGTAGACGATGAAAAGGAAATCGCTGATGTAGTAGAGCTTTATCTTCAGAATGATCAGTACAAAGTATTCAAATTTTATAACGGTCAGGATGCACTGGACTGTATCAATAGTATGAAGATCGACCTCGCGATCCTGGATATCATGCTTCCGGATATTGACGGTTTCCAGATACTGAAGCAGATTAGGCAAAAGTATACATTTCCGGTGATCATGCTGACGGCGAAGACGGAGTACATGGACAAGATCACAGGACTTACGCTGGGAGCGGATGATTACATTCCGAAGCCGTTCAATCCACTGGAATTAGTTGCGAGAGTGAAAGCACAGCTTCGCAGATATACACAATACAACGAAGGAACCAAGGAAGAAGGCGATGTGCTGGACTTTGGGGGATTACTTTTGAACCGTACATCTCATGAATGTGTGTACAATGAAGTGCCGCTGACACTGACTCCGATAGAATTTGACATCCTCTGGCTTCTCTGTGAGAACCGGGGAAAGGTCATAAGCTCGGAAGAGTTATTCGAGAAAGTATGGCATGAGAAATATTATAAGAACAGTAACAACACGGTGATGGTGCATATCCGTCATCTCCGCGAGAAGATGAGTGCACCGACAGGCAAGTCTGATTTTATCAAGACTGTGTGGGGAGTGGGCTATAAGGTTGAAGAATAATTATCGGAAATTGAAATTCAGTATCCTCCTGCAGACAGTGCTGGTTACAGCACTTACCGTTTTGGTAGGAGGGGTACTGCTCAAATTTGTGATCGATGGAATTTATAATGACAGTTTTGCCAGGTTTTTTGTAGATGCTCTGGTGTTTCTGAATGTAAATGAAAAGACGGCGATCCACCTCTATTGGAAACTGGTCGGAGATAACAAGACATTCTATATGATCGTTGGTTATCTGATCCTTTTTGCGCTTTTCTTTTATGTGGCACTTTCCCAGATGACTAAATATCTGGATCAGATCGATCACGGAATTGAAAATATCATCTCGGAATCAACAGATCCCATCCACCTGATCACAGAATTAAAGCCTATCGAGATCCGGTTAAATGAGATCAAAGCGACATTGAAACGGCAGGAGCTGGAAGCAACGGAAGGTGAAAAGAAGAAAAATGACCTGGTACTTTTTCTGGCACATGATCTGAAGACACCTCTGACTTCCATTGTGGCATATCTTACGATGCTGGAAGATCATCCGGACATGCCGGAAGAAGAACGAGAGGCATATACACATATTGCCCTGGAAAAATCCATCCGGTTGGGTGAACTGATCAACGAATTCTTTGACATCACCAGATATAATCTTCAGAACATTGAATTGGAACCGGTAGAGATTGATCTCACGATGATGCTGGAACAGCTGGCAGATGAGCTGTACGGAGTTCTGCAGGAGAAGAAACTGACTTGTGAAGTGGATGTAGAAGAAGATCTGATGATCTACGGAGATCCGGACAAGCTCGCAAGAGTATTTGATAATATCTTAAGAAATGCAATTGCTTACTGCTATGCAAATACGGAGATCCGGATTGAAGCAAAGATAAAGGACGGGGATATCGAGATCACATTTACCAATGCAGGAGATAAGATTCCGGGTGATATGCTTCAGACAATATTCGAAAAATTCTACCGTGTGGATGGTTCCAGATCAACGGGAACCGGCGGCGCAGGTCTCGGACTTGCAATCGCCAAACAGATTGTGGAGCTGCACGGGGGCAGAATTCTGGCAAAAAGTGATGACAATCAGACGCAGTTTGTCGTGACATTGCCATCGAAGGAAAAGACAGAACAGAAAGAAGGAAGCAAGGATGAAGTTCATACACATCGCAGACTTGCATTTAGGGGCAAAACCGGACGCGGGAAACGCCTACAGTCAAAATAGAGAACAGGAACTCTGGGACAGCTTTCGGGATATCATAACAATCTGTAACCAGAAGAAGACAGATCTGTTGCTGATTGCCGGAGATCTGTTTCACAGACAACCCCTGTTAAGAGAATTAAAAGAAATGAATTCCATACTGGAGATGCTGGAACATACGGAGGTGGTCATGATTGCCGGCAATCATGACTATATTAAGAAAAATTCTTATTACAGGACATTTTCCTGGGCACCGCATGTGCATATGATCTGTTCGCAGGAGATCGATTGTGTGGAACTTGACCGAATCCAGACGGCTGTCTATGGATGCAGTTATCATTCCAGAGAAATCCATGATCCGGTCTATGATCATGCAGTCCCGGAAGGACGGCAGAAATATGAGATATTGCTTGCACACGGCGGTGATGAGAAACACATTCCGATCAAGAGCAATCAGATTATGACACTTGGCTATGATTATGTGGCATTCGGTCATATTCATAAACCACAGCTGTTGGTGGAAAACAGGATGGCGTATGCCGGTTCGCTGGAACCGACGGATACAGGAGATATCGGGAGGCATGGCTATATCGAGGGAAGAATTACCGGAAAAGGCTGTCAGATCCGGTTTGTACCACATGCGTTGAGGGAATACAGAAACTGCGAGGTAAAGGTGGATAAATCTGTAACCGGTTATGTACTGAGGCAGAAAATTACAGATATGATCGCAGAGCAGGGAATGCAGCATATGTATAAGATCACATTAACCGGATATCGTGATCCGGATATCTGGTATGAGTTGGATCATATGGATCCCTATGGTAATGTAGTGGAGATTACGGATCATACAAAGCCGGCGTATGATTTTACAAAATTAAAAAATGAAAATAAAGGAAATATTCTTGGGCAATACATTGAAAGCCTGGAGGGGTATCCGGCAGACAGCCTGGAGTATCAGGCACTCTGTGAGGGAGTACGGGCGTTGATGGAGACAAGAAGAGGCTAGAACCGAAAAATGCAGATTAATGAATTATTGTTAAAAAACTTTGGAAAATTTCATGACCGGCAGATCAATCTGGAAGAAGGAATCAATCTGATCCATGGGGAAAATGAATCAGGAAAATCTACGATCCATACCTTTATCAAAGGGATGCTCTTCGGAATCGAACGGGGAAGAGGAAGAGCAGCGCAGAATGATACATTCAGCATCTATGAACCGTGGGACAATCCGAATTATTATTCCGGAACATTAAAATTTGCAAGCGGAGGGAAACATTTCCGTATTGAAAGAAATTTTGATAAATATTCCAAAAAGGCAGAGCTTGTCTGTATAGAGGATGGAGAGGTCCTTTCTGTAGAGGACGGGGATCTGCGGATGCTGCTTGGAGAGATGAATGTTGACCGTTATGAGAATACGGTTTCCATGAGCCAGAGAAATGCACAGATGGGCGAAAGTATGGCGATGGAATTGAAAAATTACGCGACAAATTATTATACTTCAGGCAATGGAGAGATCGATCTGAATGGGGCGTTGGAACAACTGAAAGGCAGGAAGAAGGTTCTGGAAAATGAGATTCGCATGGAGATGTCCAGAAAGCAGCAGAAGCGTGAAAAACTGGAACAGGAAGTCTCATTTATCTGGCGTGATGTTCATCATCTGGAGGAGGAACTCGACCGGGTGGAGGAAGAACTGGAGTACAGAGCCGGAAAAGAGGAAGAAAAACGGAAAGAACGGCAACTGGAAGGAGAACATGGAAAAGGTGTCATGGATGAGATACGTCCGGAAAAATGGAGGATCCATCCGATGGAGATACTGATATTCGCACTGGTTATCGTGGCTGCAGTGATCATACTTTCGAGACCATGGAATTATCTGGTGGCGATTGTACTGTTCCTTGCATTTGGCCTGTATGTATGGAACCGGATGAAAGTCGGAAAGAAACAGGTAAAGACGGAACCGGAGATTATTTTGGAAGAGATCACACAGGAAGAAGAAAAGGTTCCGATCGAGAAGTTACGGTGGGAAAAGGCCCATATTACAGAAGAACTGAAAGAAAAAACAATTCAGTATGATAATCTTGGAGAGCAGCTGGCAGAATTGGATGAGATCAATGAACAATCCCGAGAATACGAAATGAAACGCCAGGCAGTTCAGATGGCAGCAGAGCATCTGGAGCAGCTGTCAGGAGCAATGCGCGGATATTTGAAAAGAGATCTGAATGAGAAGGCTTCTGCGATCATCCGTGAGATCACCGGGGGAAAATATACAAAGCTCGTCACAGATGAAAAACTTCATGTATCGCTTGTGACAGACGAAAAACTGGTGGAGATTGAACAGGTAAGCCGGGGAACAGTAGAACAGATCTATTTGGCATTGCGTATGGCGGTCGGAGAACTGTTGTGCGAAGAAGAGATGCCAGTGATTCTGGATGATGTGTTCGCATATTACGATGAAGAGAGAATGCTGCAGACACTTAAGTGGCTGAAAGCACATAAGAAACAGGTGTTGTTGTTTACCTGTCAGAAGAGAGAAGAACAGGTGATGAAGGAAGCGGGAATTGCTTATCATAAAATAGAACTATAACGTGTTGAATTGAAGTAAGATAGAAAATAAAAATGCTGCCGGGAATTTCCAGGCAGCATTTTTAGAATCTTAAACTTCTTCGCCGTTTTTATATTTAGTAACAACATTCTGAATTCTTTCAATCGGATTCAGGATGCTGCTGATAGAACCGTCATGGTTCAGTGTATCAATAACAAGTGCGATATATTTGCTCATGTCACAGTTGATATAATATGGACGTTCCAGAAGTCCCGGTGTCTGATAGATTAAGTTGGTAGTCAGAACAGCATCCAGGATACCTTCTTTATATGCCTGGTCAAATTTCTCCAGTCCGTTTGTGAACAGACCGAATGTAGCGGCACAGAAGATACGTTTTGCCTTGCGCTGTTTTAACTGGCGGGCAACATCTAACATACTGTCACCGGAAGAAATCATATCATCCAGAATGATTACATCTTTTCCTTCTACGGACGATCCGAGGAACTCATGGGCAACAATTGGGTTACGTCCGTCTACCACACGCGAGAAGTCACGACGTTTGTAGAACATACCCATATCAAGATTAAGTACATTGGCAAGATAGATTGCACGTCCTGTAGCACCTTCATCCGGGCTGATCGCCATCATGTGTTCGCTGTCGATCTGAAGGTCTTTGAATGTACGGAGAAGACCTTTGATGAACTGGTAAGTCGGACGGATTGTCTCGAATCCATTTAATGGAATCGCATTCTGTACACGAGGATCGTGTGCATCAAAAGTAATAATGTTGTCAACACCCATGCGGACAAGCTCCTGAAGAGCAAGTGCACAGTCCAGAGATTCACGGCTGCCTCTCTTGTGCTGACGGCTTTCATATAAGAATGGCATAATGACGTTGATACGACGTCCTTTTCCACCTACTGCAGCAATAATACGTTTCAAGTTCTGAAAATGATCGTCAGGGGACATATGATTTACATTTCCTGTCAGTGAATATGTCAGGCTATAGTTACATACATCGACCATAAGATAAAGGTCTTTACCACGAACAGATTCGTTGATGATACCCTTGGCTTCACCAGAACCAAAACGTGGAACTTTTGCATCAATTAAGTATGTGTCTTTCTCATAGCCTGTGAAAGCAACATCGTTCTTATGAACATGTCCATCTTCCTTTCTCCATTTTACGAGATAGTCATTAACCTTTGCTCCCATCTCTGTACAACCGTCAAGAGCAATCAGTCCAAGTGCTCCTACCGGTATATTCTCAAGATTACGATCGTTACGGCGTAACATCATTAGTACCTCCCAGGTTTAATAATTTTTTTTGGATACGGATATCATCACCGGTAATACGCAGAATGGTGTAATTACTGCTGATGCGTGAAAATGTCCGTTCCGAGTAAATAGTTTTTATATCATCCAATGCAAGGTTGGTAGATATTATAGTTGATTTCTGTCTCAATATACGTTCATTCAGACAAATGAACAGCTGGGATACAGTGAATGAATTCGGCAGTTCTGTTCCCAGATCATCAATGATCAGTAAGTCACAGTCGTAGATATGTTCAAATACATCAGAATCCTTGTTCTGCCGTTTCCCAAATGTGTTCTCTGCAAGGATATCAAAAAGTCCGGCTGCTGTAAAGTAGATAACGGAATAAGCTGAATCCATTAACTCCTTTGCAATGCAGTGGGAAAGAAAAGTCTTTCCGACACCGGTGTCTCCATACAATAGTATGTTATGAAATTCTTCAGAGAATGTATCTACGAAGTTGTGACAGACATTTAATGCGGTTTCCATGGATTCCAGAGAAGACCGTCCGGTAAGAGGATCGATATGATTTCTGGAATAATAGGTCAGAGAACAGGTTGAAAAGTTCTCTTTGTCAAGGATATCTTTGAGATTGGATTGTGTGTATAAATAGTCTACAATCGCTTTTTTGAAACAGTGACATTTGTGTGTGCCAATATAACCGGTATCCTTACAGTCAGGACACTGGTAATGCATTTCCAGATAATTGGCGGGCAGACCGTGTGATTTTAACAGTGCAGGTTTTCGGGCAGAGAGTTCTTCGATCTCTGACTTTAATGAAGATAAAGCAGTCTGGTCTCCGTCCAAAAGCAGCCTTGCCTTTTTCACACTTAAAGAGGAGATGGAATGATCCATTTCCTCTAATTCAGGAATGAGAGCGTATGCCTTCTCATAGCGCTTTCTGAGCTGAAATTCATTATCCAGTTGTTTTTGTTCATAAGTACGCATTAAGTGATCGTACTGAGAATTGGAAAGTGCCATGTAATGGAAACTCCTTTATACCTAAGTATGCAAGAAAAACTGTCAGGGACAGGCTCTCTTGCATTCATATAATAAAATCTGATATGTATAATTTATTGCTGAACCAGACGGCGTTCCAGATCGTTCATATCATAGGAACGGCCATCGAAGTTATTGAACTTATTATTCTGGCTGTTTACAGGTTTCTGAGTCTGCTGTTGTCTCTTGCGTTCTTTTGCCAGTTCTTTTGCACGTTCTTTCTCTTTGCGGTAGTCAGCATCAACCGCATCGATATCTTTCAACTGACGGACGTTCTTGTCCTTCCAGCGCTTCAGAATGGAATCGGTGTAATCAAAGCTTGGCTGATGAATGGAATTCATCGTGCGGTCGCAGGCTTCAAGGATGACTTCCAAAGCGAATCCATATTCTTCTGACCACTTGCGGATATAGGCAATCTCGGAGGCAGCAGGACCACGTCCTTTGATACCATATGCATTCAGGACACAATAACAGTTTTTATTATAGAGAAATGAACTTGTCTTGGCAAGGTTCACAGTTGTTATGTTTTCTTCATGCCACGATAAGGCCACCTTATTAATATAATGCATACTCTTGTGACCATTCTCGACACAATATTCAATCAGATATTCAATAAGTTCAGCTGACATATTCAGTGTATCATAAAAATAAGTAATCTGGTCAATATCAGTAGCAGAAAGTGTCTTTCCGAGGTACTGCTCTGCTACGAACAGTAATTCTTTGAACTCTGCACGTTCTTTGCGGCTGCGGTACTGCTGGATGTTCGTTGTAGACGCCAAAGCTGCAGAGTCAGAGACAGAGTCTGCAGGTATGGAAGATGTCATATAGCCGGACTGCACATCGTGTAATCCAGAAGAGGCTGCCGGTGAAGGAGCCGTGCTCTTTGGTGAGGGATCATCCGGAGTGTCATCCAGATAATCGAGCAGTCCTTCGCTTTTCCAGTATCTCAATGCACGAAGGATATCTTTCTCGGTGCATTCAAGAAGATCAGCCAGTTCGGAGACAGAAAGATATCCGGAGGACTGATTCATATGACGGAGAAGCAGGAGATATACTTTGACATACTCTCCATTCGCTCTGACCATATAATGGTCAATAAATTCATTATCCAGTACAGTTGCATTCGTCTGTACATATTTTGTGAGTTTTAATTCCTTCATAATAATTCCCCGTCCTCCCCGGAACCTTTGTATCGTTCGTTTCATTGTAGACACATTATAGCACCGGGAAGCCGGGGAAAAAAGAAATTTTTGAGCCGAAATCCGACTTTTTTGTGGATAAAATTGTGTGGATAATGTGGATAACTAGCGGGTAAGCAGGTTTTCCCCAATGTTTACAACGTTTCCAGCTCCCATAGTTATCAACACATCCCCTTTCTGGCATCTGTCCAGACAGAAAGATTCAATCTCTTCGAAGCTTGGGAAATAGTAAGCATCGCATCCTTTTTTCTTTAATTCTTCTGCGATCATCTCAGAGGACATGCCCAGAGTATCTGTCTCACGGGCTGCATAGATGTCTGCGAGGATCACATGGTCGGCATGTGTCAGGGCATCTACGAACTCAGGGAATAACGCTTTGGTACGTGTATAAGTATGCGGCTGGAAGATACACCAGACTTCTTTGTGCGGATATTCCTTTGCCGCTGTTAACGTAGCGTTGATCTCTGTCGGATGGTGTGCATAATCATCGATGATCGTAAATCCGTTGACTTCACCTTTGTATTCAAAACGACGGTCAGTGCCGTGGAAGGACTTCAGACCTTCTTTGATCTTGCTGAAAGGAACTCCGAGAAGATCAGCGACTGCGATTGCAGATAATGCATTGGATACATTGTGGTCTCCGTTGACAGATAAGGAGATTCGGTCGATAAATTCCCCGGATTTTATCAGGTCAAAGGAAGCTTCACCCTTCTTGTCGTGGAGAATGTTGGTTGCACTGTAGTCAAGGGAGCTGTCGTTGCCGTAACGGATCACACGGCAGTCAAGGTCTGCAGTGATCTCTTCCAGATCAGGAATGTTATCATTGATGACCAGGGTTCCGTCCTTCGGAAGTAATTTAGCGAAACGATGGAAGGAATTACGGATATCAGCCAGATCCTTGAAGAAATCCAGATGATCTTCGTCAATATTCAGGATCACACCGATCTTCGGGAAGAAATGCAGGAAACTGTTCGTGTATTCGCATGCTTCGGTAACAAAGTATTCAGAGTCGCCCACACGGATATTTCCGCCGATGGCTTTCAGGATTCCGCCTACGGAAATCGTAGGGTCCAATTCTCCGGCGAGGAGAATGTGTGAAAGCATCGAAGTTGTGGTTGTCTTTCCGTGAGTACCTGAGATTGCGATCGGCATATCATAGTTTGTCATCAACTGTCCGAGTAATTCCGCACGGGTCAGCATAGGAAGCTTCTGTCTTACTGCTTCGGCATATTCTTCGTTATCCGGATGGATAGCTGCTGTGTATACAACTACATCAATGCCGGGAATAATATTAGAAGCTTTCTGTCCGTAGAATACCTTTGCACCCATCTGCTCAAGGTGATCTGTAAGGGCAGATTCTTTATTATCGGATCCGGAAATAGTGAAGCCTTCTTTTAAAAGAATCTCTGCAAGACCGCTCATGCTGATTCCGCCGATTCCGATAAAGTGTACGTGTATAGGGGTTTCAAAATTAATTTTATACATAATATACCATCCTTTATGTTCATTTTGGTAAAAATATCATCATAAAAACTACATGTTCTTCATATTATTATAAACATATATCAAAAAAAATCCAACCCGTAAGTTTTTGTAATAATTCAACAAAAAGATTGCGGAAATGTTTGAAAAATTGTAAAAATTGTTAGCAACATGGGAGGAAGTATGATATAATAAAAAAAGCAAGACTACTGAGAAGGGGTGATGACATGAGGAAAAAGGAAATGATAGCAATGTTGCTGGCAGGAGGACAAGGCAGCAGACTTGGAGTTCTCACAGCAAAAGTTGCAAAGCCGGCCGTTGCATTTGGTGGTAAGTACCGCATTATTGACTTTCCACTCAGCAACTGCATTAATTCAGGAATCGATACGGTAGGTGTATTGACACAGTACCAGCCATTAAGGTTGAATGCACATATAGGGATTGGTATTCCATGGGATCTTGACAGGAATTACGGAGGCGTAACAGTGCTTCCGCCATATGAGAGAAGTGGAAGCAGTGAATGGTACTCCGGAACTGCGAATGCGATCTATCAGAACCTGGATTATATGGAGCAGTTTGATCCGGATTATGTTCTGATCTTATCGGGAGATCATATTTATAAGATGGATTATGAGGTGATGCTGGATTATCATAAGGCACATAATGCCGATGTAACGATTGCGGCAATGCCTGTACCGATGGAAGAGGCGAGCCGTTTTGGAATCGTTATCGCAGACGAGGATGGAAGAATTCAGGAGTTCCAGGAAAAGCCGGCAGAGCCGAAGAGTAATCTGGCATCCATGGGAATTTACATTTTCTCATGGAAAGCGTTGAAGGAAGCGCTTGAGACATTGAAGGACGAGCCGGGATGTGATTTTGGAAAACATATCATTCCGTATTGTCACAATAAAGGCGAGAGATTATTTGCATATGAATATAACGGATATTGGAAAGATGTAGGAACATTGGGATCATATTGGGAGGCCAATATGGAACTGATCGATATTATTCCGGAATTTAATTTGTATGAAGAATTCTGGAAGATATATACCAACAGTGAGATCCTGCCGCCACAGTATATTTCCGCACAGTCTGTGATAGAAAGAAGCATTATCTGTAACGGGGCAGAAGTGTATGGAGAGGTACATAACAGTATTATAGGATCCGGCGTTATTATAGGAGAAGGTTCTGTTATCAAGGATTCTATTATTATGAAAGACGCCAGAATTGGAAAGAATTGCGTGGTAGATAAGGCGATCATTGCTGAAAATTGTGTTGTCGGAGATAATGTTACATTTGGTATCGGAAGCGATGTGCCGAACAAATTAAAACCGGCGATCTATTCCTTTGGACTGGTTGCTGTGGGTGAAAAATCCGTGATACCGGATGGCGTACAGATTGGAAAGAATACTGCTGTCAGTGGCGTAACATCCAAAGAAGATTACCCGGATGGAGTACTGGAAAGTGGCGAAACATTGATAAAGGCAGGTGGACAGGCATGAGAGCAGTTGGAATTATTTTAGCAGGTGGTAACAGCAACAAGATGCGTGAACTGACACATAAGAGAGCAGTAGCGGCGATGCCGATCGCAGGAAGCTACAGAGCAATTGACTTTGCGCTCAGCAATATGTCAAACTCTCACATTCAGAAGGTGGCAGTTCTGACGCAGTACAATGCACGTTCACTGAATGAACATCTGAATTCCTCAAAATGGTGGGATTTCGGAAGAAAACAAGGGGGGCTTTATGTATTTACCCCGACGATCACAGCGGAGAACGGATACTGGTATCGCGGAACGGCAGATGCGATATACCAGAATCTGGATTTCTTAAAACGTTGTCATGAACCTTATGTTATTATTACATCAGGTGATGCAGTATATAAGATGGATTATAACAAAGTGCTGGAATATCATATTGCAAAGAAAGCAGATATTACAGTTGTTTGTAAAGAACTTGGTCCGAACGAAGATGCGAGCCGTTTCGGAACAATCAAAATGAATGATTCTATGCGCATTGAAGAATTCGAAGAGAAGCCGATGGTGGCACAGTCACAGATTGTATCAACGGGTATCTATGTAATCAGAAGACGCCAGCTGATCGATCTGATCGAACGTTGCGCAGAAGATGACAGACATGATTTTGTGACCGATATTCTCATCAGGTATAAGAATCTGAAGAAAATCTACGGTTATAAAATAAAAGATTACTGGAGCAACATTTCAACAGTGGATGCATATTATCAGACAAATATGGATTTCCTGAAGCCAGAAGTACGGGAGTATTTCTTCCGGACACAGCCGAGCATCTATTCCAAGGTCAGTGATCTGCCGCCGGCAAAGTATAATCCGGGATCCATGGTTAAGAACAGTCTTGTGGCAAGCGGAAGCATTATTAATGGAACAGTCGAGAATTCGATTCTTTTCAAGAAGACATTCGTGGGGAACAACTGTGTCATTAAGAATTCCATTATTTTGAATGATGTCTATCTCGGAGATAATGTATATATTGAGAATTGTATTGTGGAAAGCAGAGATACGATTCGGGCAAATACACGTTATGTTGGTGAAAATGGTGTGAGAGTAGTCGTAGAAAAAAATGAGAGGTATGCACTTTAAGAGAAAATGGTGCAAAGGCTAGAAGAAAGGGGCTAGAAAAATGCAGATTACAGATGTACGCGTGCGTAAAGTAGCAAAGGAGGGCAAGCTGAAAGCTGTCGTTTCCATTACCATGGATGAGGAATTTGTGGTACATGACATTAAGGTGATTGAAGGAGAGAAGGGACTCTTTATTGCAATGCCTAGCAAGAAAGCTGTGGATGGGGAATATAGAGATATTGCACATCCGATCAATTCAAGAACAAGAGAGCGCATTCAGAATTTCATTCTTGAGAAATATGAAGAAGCACTGGCAGAGGATGCAGCAGAAGCATAGATGGTATATGTATCGGCGAAAAAAGGAGCAGGAATTTCCTGCTCCTTTTTCAATAGTCATTATTCTGGATCGTCTTCCAGTTGAAAATGCATCGCTTTGTGTGTGACCGGATGCTGGAAATCCAGCTTATAAGCACACAGCCGGATCGTCTGCCAGCCTTTTGTACCAGCAAGAGTCGGGTTATATTTTGTATCTCCAACAATCGGACAACCGACAGATGCGAGTTGTACACGGATCTGATGATGGCGGCCGGTATCCAGATGGATTTCCAGTTCAGTTCCGTGGAAAGCAGCAGGTGCGGTAAACAGCCAGTCCGTAACAGGAACTGTATCATAATGCAGCCGTGCAATTTTTGATCCGTTTTCCTTTGCAGAACAGATACGGGAAGTGTTTGTTCTGGCATCTTTGACCATATAATTCTCAAGTGTTCCCTCTTTTGTTGAAGGTGTATTGGCAATAAGTGCCCGGTAATATTTCCCGAATCCCTGATTCTGTAATTGTTTATTCAGATCTTTTGCAGCAGCCGGAGTCTTAGCAAAGACAAGGATTCCGGCGACCGGTTGGTCCAGTCTGTGGATGACGGCAAGGTAAGGCTCAGCTGAGCCGGGGTTCCTGGAACCACTGGATTTCGCCAGATGGTTTTTGATTAGGCTGACCATGTCCGGGTAACGGATACTTTTGCTCTGGGTTGCGATACCGTGTGGCTTGACACAGACTAAAATGTGCGGATCTTCATATAATATATTTAAAGTAGCCATATACTTCTCCTTTGTTAAAACAAATGTTATACTTATTAAATCATGGAGGGGAAAAAACTGCAAGAAGCAGAGAAGAAAAAGAAGCGTCATATGACAGGGAAACAATCGGAAAATAGAATGAAAAATATAATATAAGACGGATGCCGTAACCGACATCCGTCTTAAGAGATTTATGAAAATGATATGGGCACTTGTCTATTCTTCAATGGACTTAGGATTCTTTTTGATGATCACGTTCAGCAGAACTACCATTACGATACAAAGTACAGCAGCAACAGCAGCGTAGATCCAAGTCATGTTGAATCCTGTTCTTCCATAGCTGTCCATCCAGCTTCCAACTAATGTGTACATGAATACATCTGGAAGATATCCGATTGCAGATGTGATACCTGATACACGTCCGCTTAATTCAATTGGAATACCTGCATCATCCTGAATTGCGAAGTACTGACTTCTTACGGCATAGATAAATACCAGTCCGATGAAGAAGTTTGCAATAACAACAGCGAGTGCGGATGTATTTCCTGGGATGAAGACATAAGCTACGAAAGAAACAGCAAGTCCGACACATCCTATGGCAATAACTTTCCCGCGTGAGAATTTATCAGCAAGGAATCCACCAATGATTCCGCCTGCGCCCTGAAGCAGGTAACGTACACCACCAAGAGTAGCAGCTGTAGCAGCAGTCATTCCGAAGAAACGCTGTGCAAATGTTGTAACATAACCAATTAATCCATATACACTGTAAGCGGTAAAGATGATACCGATCAGAACCCATACTCTAGGGATCAGTAAGCATTTGAACATACCTTTTGTTACAGTTGCGATAGACTCTGTCTTTTCTGATTTGGTATCTTCGATTACGATGTAGTGAAGAATACCAAGAACGATCAGTGTACCGGCACAGATACGGATTGCAGCTGCAGCACCGGCAACTTCATTTGTATAATGAGCAAATGCAGCAGACATTACGAATACAACAGCGGCGTTGATAACTCCACGCAAACCTTCCTGCAGACCGAACAGACGTCCCTGCTCACTGCTATCACCAAGTAAACGTGTTGCTTTGATACAAGCTGACCAGTATGTAATAACAGTAGATACACCCATTAATACGAAGATCAGGCGGCTGATGTTATATCCCGGGAAGGTTGAGAACCATAATCCGAGGATACCGGTTGCAATGAATGAAAATGCAAGCAGCTTACGTGCAGAGAATTTATCTGCAACAATACCACCGACAAAGTAAGAGAAAGTTGCCATTGTTGCATATCCGGATGATAACATACCCATCTGAGCGTCTGTCAGATTCATTGCATTCTGAATAGGTACATAAAATGTCTCACGAATATAAGGAAGCTGGAAGATAATTCCGGCTCCGGCCGCCAGAAGTAACAGCGTGCCGTATTTTTTAATAAAAGATTTGTTCATGTTTTCCCTCCATATAAATAGCATTATGACATATGCTATAACGTGCGTATCTTCTGTTATAATCTTTCTGTTTATACATCTTATATAACGATCAGACATAACACAATATGATGCTGCAGTCATCATATGATATAGAATGTCATATAACAAAAAAAGAGAAAAGTAATGCCCGGAGGCGTTACTTCTCTCATACTCTTGTAACTGATTCGACTATACCGTTTTTTGTATAAAAAGTCAATTAAAAATAAGAAAAAAATAATAAAACGTACAATATGCATAAAAACGACGTGCCAAAAACATCAATACTGCACAATTGACAATCCAATACTCAAGGCATTATACTAAAACCAGTTACCGAAGAGATTTTAAGAGAAAAGTAACCTGAGAGACAGAGTATGTCTTCTGACAGGTTTCTTTTCTCTTTTTTTATTCCCAATTTTAATTTTAAAGATAGCGGAATAACTTCTATAAGATCAGAACAGGTGCGCACAAATCTGGTTTTATAGAGGCTCATCGGTCAGAAGGAAGAAAAACATCTATATAAAGGAAAGTTTGAAAGGAGTTTTATAAAATGGCAATTATTTCAAGAGAACAGATCGTAGAAGGATTAGTAAAGATTCTTGGTGAGGAACAGGTAATCACAGATGAACAGGTATTAAAAGACAGCAGTATTGACAGATATAGAAAATATGAACAGGTATGTGAAGTATACACACAGCCAATTCCGGCAGCAGTTGTATATGTAAAGACACCGGAGCAGGTATCAGAAGTTCTTACATTTGCAAATGACAATGAGATCAACGTTGTACCAAGAACAGGACACTCTGCAATTGAAGGCGGACTTGAGACAGCATTAAAAGATTCTGTAGTTATCGACGGATCTATGATGAACAAAGTATTAAAAGTAGATGAATATAACATGCAGGTAACATGCCAGTGTGGTGTACCGCTTCAAGATCTTGACGATATGTTAAGAGAAAGAGGACTGACAACAGGACACTCTCCGCAGTCAAAACCACTTGCACAGATCGGTGGACTGGTAGCTACAAGAAGTATCGGACAGTTTTCTACATTATATGGTGGAATCGAAGACATGATCGTTGGTATGGAAGCAGTATTCCCGAACGGAAAGATCTGCAGAATCAAGAATGTACCAAGACGTGCAGCAGGACCGGACATCAGACACATTATCTGTGGAAATGAAGGAGCTCTCTGCTTCATCACAGAAGTTACATTAAAACTCTTCAAATGGCAGCCGGAAAACAACCGTTACATTGGATTCAAACTGGACAATGACCAGATGAAACTTGGATTTGACTGCTTACGTGAAGTTATGGTTGCAGGATACAGACCATCATTCGCAAGACTTTATGATGCACCGGATGCTCAGCAGCACTTTAGCTCATGGCTGGAAGAAGACAAAGCAATCCTGATCTGGATGGCAGAAGGACCGGCTAACATCACAAAAGCAATCGAAGAAGGAATCAAGGAAATGATGTACAAACATCCTGAACTTGAAGAAGTTGATCCAAAACTCATCGAGAAATGGTATAGTGGACTGAACTGGGGACCAGAACAGATTGCACAGGAAAGAGAAGAAATCAAAGCTACACACAATATAGGTATCACAACAGAGGTATCCGGAAGCTGGGATAACATTTATGAGATCTACAAGACAGCTTGCGACAGAATCCTTGCAGAAGTACCTGATATGACATTGATGGGCGGACATTCTTCACACAGCTACATCAACGGAACAAATATGTATTTTGTGTATTACTACAATGTAGTCGACTGTGCGCCTGAAGAAGAGATTAATAAATACCATGACAGAATCAATCAGATTATTTGCGAACAGGTTATTAAATACGGCGGATCCATCGTACATCATCACGGACTTGGAAAAGCAAGAGCAAAATATGCTCCACAGGAGTACGGCTCATCATACTACATGCTGAAAACATTAAAACAGGCATTTGATCCAAATGGTATTATGAACATGGGAACACTGATTCCGTTGAGAAAATAATGGCTTATGAGAATATTAGGGTGTTTTAAAGTTGTATCAGATTATGATCTGGTGGCAGATGAAGACTGGATACCAGATGAACAGTTGCATATAGATACTGGGTATGTAAAATTATTGTGGAATTGTTATGACGAAGGTGCCCTGGAGATGATGCTGAAGCTTTCTGATTTATCAGAAGGCTTTGGCGTCGTATACGAATTAAGTGCAATGACGGTCGGGAAGAAAAAACATGAAAGCTTTCTGAAGACGTTGTATGCGCTTGGATTCGATCATGCGATCAGGGCAGAGGCGGAAGAGGATAAAATATTTGTTCCGGAACAGATTGCAGAGATTGTGGCATCTTATGTGAAAAACGGACAGGTTCAGGACGTGATCGTTATGGGAACTGGAAGTTCAGATGGAAACAACCGGAAAACGCCGTATCTTCTGGCAGAAAAGCTTGGATGGCCTTGTATTACACAGGTGACAGGTATAGAGCCTGTAGATGAAAAACATCTGAAAGTAACCAGTGAAACTGCAGACGGAAAACGCATATGGACAGTAAAGACGCCATGCGTACTCGCTGTGGGAAATGCACCATCGGCATATCTGAGGGTTCCTACATTGAAAGATAAGATGAGTCGTGGGAAGAGACTGATTGAATATGTGGATGATATTTCGTGGGAAGAAAGTGCAGATGTAGAACTCGTAGAATTACACATGGTGGAACATAGCAGGGAAGCAAAGGTCATAGAAGGTGGAACCGCAGAAGAAAAAGCTGCAATATTTTATGAGAATTATCTGAAAGGCAGGCTGGAAGAATTATGAGATATCACTTTGTGCTGAATGGATACTTACAGAACTGTCAGAAAGTATTGCAGGAAATGGAGGCATTTAAACATACATATCTTTCTGAGATAGAAGAAGGAGTAACATATCTCTATTGCAGAGAGGAAAAACAGGCTCAGCAGTTAAAAGGATGCCTTACAAAAGATGTCTGCATACTTACGGCAGAGGAATATGTTCCGGAAACCTTTTTGAAGGAATTCGAGAAAGGTGCAGATCCGGAGGATCTGTATATCTTTGGAAGTGATTATACAGGAGAAGAGCTGGCCGTCAGGCTGGGAGCGAGACTGGGAGGAAGTTCACTTACTGCTGTAAACAGCATTTTTACAGAAAATGGAATAAAGGCAGGAAAGATGGTGTACTCCAATCACATGGAAGCTATATTCCGGATGAAGAAAAGTCCTTATTGTATCAGCATGGCGAAAGGAATGGAAAAGAAAGAGCCACAGCCGGGAAGAATGAATATCATTCAGGTGAGGGCATGTCAGGAAGAACCTTCATATATTGTAGAAAGTACTTTTGAAAAAGAAGAACAGGAAGAAGGACTGGAAGATTCTAAAGTGCTGGTTGTAGCAGGGCGTGGGATTGGCAAGAAAGAAAATATGGAAATATTAACAGAACTGGCAGACCGTACCGGGGGCATGACAGGAGTAAGCCGTCCGGCGGCAATGAATGCATGGATGCCGATGAATCATCTTGTGGGAGTATCCGGTGCAATGGCAAGTCCACAGATCTGTATTACAGCAGGAGTATCCGGAGCAGCGGCGCTTTATGCCGGCATTGAAAAGAGTAAATTTATCGCAGCGATCAATACAGATGAACATGCACCAATCATGAAAAATGCAGATGTAGTGATCGTGGAAGACTTCAAGCCGTTTATAACGGCATTAAATCAAATATTAGAAAAAGCGTAAAGAAAGGGAGGCGGAAAGTATGGCAGAAATAGTTTGTCAGATGTCAGAAAAGTACGAAGAATATCTGATAGATGAGTCGAAATACAAAGGCTATGCAGACAGTATTTCTTTTCCGGAATCAGAGGAAGAAATCGTTACTATATTAGAAAAAATGAAAGACGAGCAGACTCCGGTGACGATACAGGGAGCAAAAACCGGGATCACAGGAGCAGGCATTCCGATGGGAGGCCATATCTTAAACCTCTCTCATATGAATAAAGTAATAGAACATTCAACAGCAGATGACGGAACAGGAAGAATCGTAGTAGAACCGGGGATAAATCTTATGGAACTGCAAAAGGAGATTGCAGCAAGATTTCGAAAAGAGCATTTGTTCTGGCCGCCGGATCCAACGGAAACTTCGGCGTCCATCGGCGGAATTGTTGCCTCCGGAGCGCAGGGAATCAGTCATATGTTGTATGGTGATACCGGGAAATATGTGGAAAGTATCCGTCTGATAGATGGAATGGGAAATATCAGAGAGATCTCTGGCGGTCAGGAAGAAGAGATCCGGCCCGGCGAGAAAGTAGATGCAATGGATATGGTTCTTGGAAAGGAAGGAATCACCGGGATCATAACAAGGATTACATTGAAAGTAATACCAAAACCGGAGGCTATATGGGGCATTGTGTTCTTCTTTGAAGATACAGACGGTGCTGCAGCATTTGTAGATGAATTAAGAAAGGAACTGCCGGAAGAAGACGAGGCCAAAGTTGCGGCAGTGGAATATATAGACCGCAGAAGCATAGATCTGATCGAAGCGAGAAAAGAGACGATGACAAAGATCAAAGAACTTCCGGATATTGAAGAAAATGTACAGGCACTGGTATACACGGAACTCCAGGGGAATGAAGACGGTATTGAGATGCTGGCAGAAAGCCTGATGGAATCCGCAATGGAATGCGGAAGTGATCCGGACCGGGCCTGGGCATTATCGGGAGATACAGAGGTAGAGAAGATACATGCTTTCCGGCATGCCGCAGCAGAAACTGCCAATCTTTATATAGAAGAGCAGCGTAGGAAGGATGACAGGATTACAAAGCTGGGAACAGATATGATGGTTGGAAATCTTTCGTTTGGAGAACTTCTGAAGCGGTATGAAAAAGAGATGGAAGAGGCGGACTTAAGAGGATGTATATTCGGTCATGCACTGGAAAATCATCTGCATGTAAATATCCTGCCGGAAGATTATGAGGCATATAAAAAAGGAATTGTACTGATAAGAAAATGGGCAGAAGAAACAGTGAACTATCATGGAAAAATATCAGGAGAACACGGTATCGGCAAACTGAGACGACAGATATTAGGTGATTATATTTCAGAGGATTATCTGACATTTTGCAGAAAGCTGAAGGTACATCTTGATGTAGAAGACCGGTTAAATCATGGGAATATATTAGAGTAGGAAGTTGATGTTGTATGAAGATCGCAGTATGTATGAAGCAAGTCCCGGCAACCTCGCAGGGAGATATGGATAAAAAAACAGGAGTCATGATCCGTTCTGGATTGCAGGCAATTGTAAATGTATACGATCTTGCGGCTCTGGAGGCGGCACTTCGCATAAAAGAGCAGTGTGGAGGAGTGATACATGTATTTACGATGGGACCGGACAAGGCGGAGATGGTGCTGCGTGAGGCCTTTGCAATGGGAGCAGATGAGGGATATCTGATCTGTGATAAAGCATTTGCCGGGGCAGATGTGCTTGCAACATCTTATACATTGACGCAGGCAATAAAATCTGTGGATGATTACGATATGATCTTGTGCGGAAGGCAGACAACGGATGGAGATACCGCACAGGTAAGCGGAGCTATCGCAGAATGGCTGCAGATTCCGAGAGTGAACTGGGTGACCGGTATAGAAGTGAAGGACAGCGAACGGCTGAAAGTTGAATACTGCATGGAACACAGAATGGTTACAGCAAGTGTCATGTTTCCTTGCCTTTTGTCAGTAGAGAGGAACTGTTTCCCACCGAGGATGCCATCTCTGAAACTAAAAATCAGCGGAAGAAAAAAAACAATACACAGGATTACGCTGAATGATTTGAATGATCAGAATCCGGAACATTACGGATTAAAGGGGTCTGCAACAAGGGTAAAGAGGATATATCCGCCAGAGCGTACCAGTAAGCAGGAGCTGGTATATATGGAAAAAGAAAAAGCAGCAGTGTATATTGCAGATATTTTAAAAGAGATTCTGGAAGGGGAGAGCGTATGTTAGAAACAGACACAAAAAAATGGTCCGGAATTCTTGTATATCTGGAATGCTATAATGGGAAACTTCATCCGTCAAGCGAAGAACTGATTGGAGAGGCAGTCAGACTGGCAGAGACCTCCGGAGATGCTATCTATGCAACTGGAATCGGCCAGAAGATGGAACAAATCCAGGAGATGCTGGAGGGGTATCCGGTAAAAAAGGTATATTTATATGAGGCAAAGGATGAATACGAATCTTCACTGTATACGGAAATTATGACGCAGTGTATAGAAACAATAAAGCCGGCAATTGTACTGGTTGGCGGTACATATGAAGGCAGATCGCTTGCTCCCGGACTTGCGGTTCGGTTTCGAACCGGACTCACGGCAGACTGTACAAGACTTACAATCAATGAAGAGGGAAACCTTGTGCAGTCAAGACCGGCTTTTGGTGGAAATATTATGGCGGATATCGTAACACAGTTTACAAGACCGCAATTTGCGACAGTAAGACCAGGAGTAATGCAGAAAGCCGAAAAAGACCACCGAATCGTGACAGAGTATATAACAGAAAAAATAGAAAAAACCAGAAAAGAAATAGAAGTCATTTCGTCAAAAGCGGAGGCAGTGGAAAAAGGAATTGCCGATGAAAAGATTCTGGTTGTTGCAGGACGGGGTGTGAAGAAAAAAGAAGATCTGGATATGTTAAGGGAACTGGCAGAACTTCTGGGTGGAACACTTGCATCCAGTAGAGCACTTGTTGAAAAAGGATGGATGCTGCCAAAAGAACAGATCGGTCTTTCGGGGAATACGGTAAGTCCGGATTATATGATTACATGCGGGGTCTCCGGAACGGTACAGTTTATGGCAGGAATGAAACATACTAAAAATATCATTGCGATCAATGAGGATCCAAAGGCAAGGATATTTGAAATCGCACATTATCCGATCGTAGGGGATCTGTACGAGATTGTACCAGAATTAATCCGGATCGTGAAAGAGAGGAGATGAGAATACTGAAGTTGCAATATCAACTGGACAGGGCAGAGATAGAAGAGGCACTTTTGTGTCTGGATTACAAAAGAGAAGGACGGTTCAGAGATGTAAATGTAGGTATTATCAGCCTGATCGGAGCAGGTACGCTAGTTGCATATGTACGAAATACGCGGCAATTTTTCTGGATTGTCTTATCCGGTGTCATGGTTCTTCTGCTTTTGTATATGATCTATGCTCCAGTACTCGGTAGACGGTACAGAGCTGAAAAAATAGCTGGGGATAAGGGAACATATAATCTGGAGATACGTAATAATAAGATTCAATACGGAGATCAGAAAAATTCTGTTGAAATAACCGGGAAGAATACAAAAGCATATATTTCTGACAAGCTCTATGTGCTGCGTATCAACCGGGAGGTATTTACCATACCGAAGAGAATTATGAAGGAGGGAGAGAAAAGCGAACTGGAAAAAATCTTAAGAGAAAATAGTTCGGGGATTGTGCACATAACGATTGAGAGAGGAGAAAAGTTATGACAGCAGTGGTAAAAGAAAAAAATGTAGAATTAAAATTAAGAAAAGCAGTATTTTTTCCACCATGGTTATTGCTGATCGCAATGGTGGTAATCAGTCTGGTAAACGGGGAAGCATTCCTGGCGGGGTTAAATGCAGTAACGAGCAGGATCTTGAAGAATTTTTCATGGCTGTTTAACAGCGTAACAGTGATGTGTGTAGTAACGGTAATTGTTGTATATTTCTCGCCGCTTGGAAAAGTAAGAATCGGCGGCAGCAAGGCTCATCCAAAGATGAAGTTCCTGGATCTTGTGTGGATCACACTTTGTACGACGATCGCAGCCGGAATTCTGTTCTGGGCATGTGCGGAACCGTTGTACCATTTATATGCACCGCCGGCATCTGAAGGTGTAAAGGCCGGATCACCGGGCGCTGCGATATTTGCAATGAAGACAATGTTCCTGGAGTGGACATGGTCACCGTATGCAATCTATACAGTGGCAGTTCTGGTGTTTGCATTTGTATTTTATAATATGAAACAGCCATATTCTATGGGGTCAGCACTGGTTCCGGCACTGGGAGAAAGAGTAAAAAAATATAACGGTCTGGTTGATGTTATCTGCCTGGTTACGCTGGTAGCGGGAATGGCAGCATCCCTCGGAACCGGAACACTAACGATTGCAGGAGGAATCCAGAACCTTACCGGATTAAAGAGCGGTGCGGTTATGTGGGGAATTGTGATAGCTGTAATCGTTACAACATTCATTGTTTCCAGCGTATCCGGAGTTATGAAAGGAATCAAACTTCTTTCATCTATCAATGCAAAAGTATACATGGTATTATTTGTATTTCTTTTGGTATTCGGTCCAACAGCGTATATGTTAAATATGTCGGTTGAATCATGGGGTGCTTATATCAGAGATTTCCTTCCGATGAGTCTGATGTCCGGTGATGTCTTTGGAGATACGTGGTCAAGAAGCTGGCCGATCTTCTACTGGTGTAACTGGCTGTCCTGGACTCCGGTAACGGCAGTATTCCTTGGAAAGATCTTAAAAGGATATACGATCAAAGATGCGATAAAATGTAACTTTATCATCCCGGCAATATTCAGTACAATTTGGATGGGATTGTTCTCCACTGCAACGATCTATTATGAGTTGAATGGAGTAGGAATGTATGATACTCTATTAAACAAAGGGACAGAAGCGGTTGTATACAAAGTATTTGAACAACTTCCATTAGCAGTAATCGTTATTCCGTTCTATTTATTTATTGTGTTTATTTCATTTGTTACAGCTTCAGATTCAAACACAAATGCAATGGCAGGACTGTGTACGACAGGTATTACACAGGAAGAGCAGGAAGCAGCACCTTGGCTGAAGATTGTATGGGGAATTACGGTCGGCGTTGTAACATGGATATTAATAAGCTTTGCCGGAATTGACGGAATTAAGGCGGCATCAAATCTTGGCGGATTCCCAAATATGTTCATTATGATACTGATGATCATAGGACTATTGAAGATTGCAAAGAATCCACAGAAATATGATGCGCATAAGGAAGATTATGACAGCAATGGAAGACCAATAGAAAGTCTGCGTCTGCCTGTGAAGGAGGAATAGTGAATGGAACTTTTGACAAAGGACTTTTTTATGGAGGCAACAGAAAATTGCCCGGTGATTCCGGAAATCATCAATGATGAATGGCTGGAAGCACTTTCGGAATCGGATTGTGATATTGTGTATATTGTTTATGGAGATATCTGTACCATTCCGGAGATCGTAGAGAAAGTAAAACAGGCCGGAAAGATGGCAATCGTACATATGGATTTGATTGTCGGATTATCATCGAAGGAAATCAGTGTGGATTTTCTGAAGAAATATACCAGAGCTGATGGAATCATCAGTATGAAACCAGCGATGATCAAGAGAGCAAATGATGTGGGATTATTTACCATCCAGAGATTTTATCTGATGGATCGTTTCACGTATGTAAATATTGAAAAGCATATCAAAAACTGTAATCCGGATGTCGTAGAGTTCCTTCCGGCAGGCCTTTCAAAGGTTATGAGTTATTTGGTGGAAAAAATTGACAGGCCGGTAGTGGCAAGTGGCCTGACACAGGACAAAGCAGATGTAATGGGTGCACTGAAGGCCGGAGCGATTGCTGTTGCAACATCGAACCGGACGGTGTGGAATTGTTAAGCCGGCAGAATGGCGGAATGAATAAAAGATGTTAAAGAAGGTGAAAAGATGAATGCGGATACTGAATGTCTGGCATGCTGCAGGAGAAAAGCAGAGGGGCTTCTGGAGCAGTACAGGGTGTCCGAGCAAATACGGCATACTGTGCTTGGAAGAGTGGATCAGTTCCTTAAGTCGGACAGAATAGAGAGAATGGCTGCCCCGGTGATCATGGCAGAGATATTGTCCATAGTTGATGAAAAAGTAGAGATTGCGAATGCATATGAAAAGCCGAAAGAGCAGTATAACCAGAAATTGCTGGGAATGGAAGACGCTGTCATGGCAGATATAGAGAGTGCCGGGGACAGATTTCTTGCAGCGATTCAATATGCCGTGACAGGTAATTATATTGATTTTGGTGCTATGGATGATGTCTGTGAAGAGCAGCTTGCCGAGCTGTTGGAAAATCGGGCATCGGTAGAGCTGGACAAAGATGAGTTGAACAGACTTTATCAGGAGTTATCCCAGGCACATTCGCTTGTGTATATTACCGATAATGCGGGCGAAATAGTGTTGGATAAAGTATTTATAAAGGTCTTAAAACAATTGTACACGCACTTGAAGATTACAGTAGTGGTAAGAGGATTCCCGACATTAAATGATGCGACATATGAAGACGCAGAAAGTGTCGGCCTTACGGAAATTGTTCGTGTGATGCCAAATGGAACAGATGTGCCGGGAACACCACTGGATGAGATCGACCCAAAGATAAGAGATCTGATAGATAATGCAGATCTGTGTATAGCAAAGGGACAGGGGAATTTTGAGACACTTCACGGATGCGGAATGAACATCTTTTATCTGTTTTTGTGTAAGTGTGACTTGTTCACTAAAAAATTCCAGACGGAGCGTTTTACGCCTGTATTAAAAAATGAATTAAGAATTGTGCAAAGTGCATAAAAAATCGAAGGACTTTTTTAGTATTATCACGATATTGACATATTGAGGGGTTGGATTTACAATATAGTCAGTTACTAAAAGAGCGAAAGAGAGAGTAACTTTTACCTACAGGAAGTAGTGGGTGAAAGAGACTCTCTCTTTTTTGTTTCTTCATTGTGCGCAGATGAAGGAAACGGATTTTAGCAAAAACATGCAGAGACAAATGGAGGTAAAAAAATAATGTTAAATATTAATGATTTTTCAATGGATTTCTTTTCTTTAAAAGGTAAAAACGCAATTGTTACAGGTGGAAACAGTGGACTCGGACAGGCATTTGCACTGGCACTTGCAAAAGCAGGAGCAAACATCTTTACATTTGCTTATGTAGATGATGACGGAACAACAAAGAAACTGATCGAAGACTGTGGAGTAAAATACACATTCATGCAGGGAGATCTGACAGAAGATGGTATGTGTGACAAGATCGCTGAAAAGTGTGTAGAGACATACGGAAGCATCGATATCCTTGTTAACTGTGCTGGTATCTGCAAGATCGCTGATGTACTTGACTTTGGAAGAGAAGAGTGGGATCCAATGATCGCAATCAACCTGACAGGCGCATTTGACTTAAGCCATGCAGTTGCAAAATATATGATTCCTCAGAAGAGCGGAAGAATCATCAACATCTGCTCACTGTTCTCATTCCTTGGAGGACTTGGATCACCTGCTTATGCAGCAATGAAAGCCGGACTTATGGGACTTACAAAAGCATATGCCGATGAGCTTGGAAAATATGGAATCACAGTAAATGGTATCGCACCGGGATACTTCCAGACAGCTATGACAGCTAAGACAGGAAGCGGAAATGAAGAAGATCCAAAATTCATTAAGATCAAAGAGCATATTCCTGCAGACCGCTGGGGAGAAAGACAGGATCTTATGGGAGCAATGGTATTCCTTGCAAGTAAAGCAGCAGATTATGTAAACGGAACATTACTGGTAGTTGACGGAGGATATCTGGTAAGATAATCTCTCGCTTCAAGGGAAAGACAGGAGTAAGTAATATGAGCAAGAAATATTTAATGGGTATAGATGAAGGATCACAAAGCGCAAAGATCACTATCTTTGATACAGTTGGAAATATTGTATGTGAGGCAAGAGAGCCGCTCCGCCCATATGACCTTCCAAAGCCTGGATATGTAGAACATCCGGATGATGACTGGTGGGACGCAATCTGTAAGGCTTCAAAAAAATGTATGGATAAATTCGAGGGAGATCCAAAGGATATTCTGGGGATTGGACTTTGTACGATTCGTTGCTGTAGAGCATATCTGAAAGAAGACGGAACTCTTGCACAGCCGGCACTCAGCTGGATGGATATCCGTGTATCACAGCCATATGAGCATGTGAATCCAGATGTAAAATATATCGTAGCTTCATCCGGATATATCACACACAGATTGACCGGCGAGCGTAAAGATACCGTAGCAAATTATGAATATGGATGGCCGGTAGATGTAGACCAGTGGAAATGGTCCGATGATCCGGAAGCTTATAAAGCAACAGGAATGCCAAGAGAGATGCTGTTCGATCTGGTAATGCCCGGAGATGTTCTTGGATATGTGACAGAAGAAGCTGCCAAGGCAACAGGTCTTCCACAGGGAGTTCCGGTTGTTGCAACATCTAATGATAAAGCTGTTGAAGGTCTTGGAACAGGATGTATGGGAGATAAGACAGCCTGCATCTCACTTGGTACTTATACAACAGCCATGATGGAAGGAAAAGAGAATTTAAAAGGTACATCATATGCATGGCCAAAATTCTCCTGCGTGCCAAATAAATATTTCTACGACAGCAACGGGATCCGCAGAGGAATGTGGACGGTAAGCTGGTTCAGAGATGTATTGGGTGACAGCTATATTCAGATGGCAAAAGAAAAGGGAATGTCGGCAGAAGAACTTTTAAGTGAAGAAGCTGAAAAGGTACCTGCAGGAAGCGATGGACTTATGACGGTTCTTGACTGGCTGGCTCCTGTAGATGCACGTTACAAAAAAGGTATCATGATCGGATTCGACGGAAGACATACCAGAGGACACATTTATCGTTCTATTCTGGAAGCAGTTGCAATGACGATCAAAGGACACACCGAGGATATGGTTAATGAAGTAGGCGTGACACTGGATAAGATCATTATCACAGGCGGAGGATCTAACAGTGATCTGTTCATGCAGATTTTTGCAGATGTATTCAATCTTCCGGCTGTCAGAAATGTAGTAAATGGCGCAGCGGGACTTGGTTCTGCAATCTGTGCGGCAGTTGCCACAGGTGTGTACGGAAGCTTTGAAGAAGCAGTAGAAGGAATGGTTAAGATTCAGGATACATTTGTTCCAAATCCAGAGAATGTAGAATTGTATCAGAAGATGATTCCAATCTATAAAGATATTACTGTACATACAGATGAAGTCTTAAAGAAAACATACGAATTGTTTGAGTAATATTTTAAATAGCAGAAGGATCAGAAACAGGTGATTATGAAAAAAAGACCGCTCATTTTGGTTACGAATGATGATGGGATTCATAGTCCGGGATTGTATGCGGCGGCAAGCGTTGCAGTAAAATCAGGAGATGTGTTGATTGCAGCGCCTCATACCCAGCAGACGGGGATGGGGCGCTCTTTTCCTGGATACCCGGATAATGGAGTGATAGAAAAGATAGAGACAGAAGATATGAAGCTGTCAGGAGAAATTACGGGAAATAAGATTCTGGCATATGGCATCCATGGAACTCCGGCACTTGCGGTTGCACATGGGATTCTGGAATTGGCAGAGCATACACCGGATCTTTGTATCAGCGGGATTAATTATGGAGAGAATCTTGGCAGTTGTCTGACGTGCAGTGGAACACTGGGCGCACTTTTTGAAGCATCAAGTTACGGAATCCCGGGAATTGCAGTGTCCGTGGAAGCAAAGCTGGAGAAACAGCGCTCTACGGATTTTGAGACAAAAGACTGGAGTGCTGCCCAGTACATTTTGGAAAAATATATACGGAAGACATTAGAAACTGGAATCCCGGAAGGGGCAGATGCATGGAATATAAATGTTCCGGATGGTTTGAAGTTTCCTTATCCGGAAAGACGGACTGTGCAGAGCAGGCAAAGCTATTTTTACTTTGAGAAACCGGAAAAAAGGATATACAGCGAGCCTTGCAGGCTTAGAAGTAAAAAAGACGTGGATATACAAAGTCTGGAATCGGACAGTGATATTTATGCCATTTACATGGATCAGATTGCATCGGTTACGTTGTTGAATTTCGATATGTCTGTGAAAGAAAAGAGATTATGACGGTTTCAACAAGTATATCACCAGAGAAAACAGGAGATATCCGGCTTGACAAAACATATTTCCTGGATTAAAATAATTGACAATTCAACATTTTTTATGGCGATGAAGGGAATTAGTACATGAGAATCCAGCTGCAGAGAGGATATCATATGGTGTGAGATATCTGCTGTTCATCACATGGAACCGGTCCTGGAGCCACTGTATGAAAGTGCAGCGTGTCAGCCGGCGTTAACGGCCAATGAAGAGAGCTGCGAAAGGGTCGCAGTTAACTAGGGTGGTACCGCCGAGCTTTTCGGTCCCTTTTTCGGGGAGTCGAAAGGCCCGGCGTTTTTTGTGCCAGGTTGCGGAACTCCCGGCAAAAAAATAACGTGGAATAAGGATTCCACCAAAATTGAAAAGGAGAAGAGAAACATGGCAAAGGAAAAATTAGTCAAAAACATTACATCTCGTGACGAAGATTTCGCACAGTGGTACACAGACGTTGTACGTGAAGCAAATCTTTGTGATTATTCAAGCGTAAAAGGATGCATGAACTACTTACCGAATGGTTATGCAATCTGGGAACTGATTCAGGCAGATCTGGACAGACGTTTTAAAGAAACAGGAGTTGAGAATGTATACCTGCCAGTACTGATTCCGGAATCACTTCTGGAAAAAGAAGCTGATCACGTAGAAGGATTTGCACCGGAAGTTGCATGGGTAACACATGGTGGAATGGAAAGACTGCAGGAAAGATTATGCGTACGCCCTACATCAGAGACATTGTTCTGTGACCTCTGGGCAAAGACTGTAAAATCATACAGAGATCTTCCAAAGGTATGGAACCAGTGGAACTCCGTTCTCCGTTGGGAGAAGACAACAAGACCATTCCTCCGTTCAAGAGAATTCTTATGGCAGGAAGGTCACACACTTCATGCAACATATGAAGAAGCTGAAGAAAGAACAATCCAGATGTGGGAAGTTTATAAGGATTGCTATAAAGAGACAATGGCTATCCCATTCGTAGCAGGAAGAAAGGCAGAACACGAGAAATTCGCCGGAGCAGAAGACACATACACGATCGAAGCACTGATGCATGACGGAAAAGCACTTCAGTCTGCGACAAGCCATTTCTTCGGAAACGGATTCCCGGATGCATTCGGAATCAAATATGTAGATAAGAACAACGAACTGCACAGTGCGTATGAGACATCATGGGGATGGTCAACAAGAAGTATCGGAGCCCTGATCATGGTTCACGGTGACGATGACGGACTGGTACTGCCACCACACGTAGCACCGGTTGAATGTAGAATCATTCCAATCGCCCAGCACAAAGAAGGTGTACTTGACAGATCTTATGCACTGCTTGACGAACTGAAAAAAGCAGGATACAGAGTGAAGATCGATGACTCTGATAAGAGTACAGGATGGAAATTCTCTGAGCAGGAGATCCTTGGTATCCCAACACGTATCGAGATCGGACCAAAGGATATCGAGAAGAACCAGGTTGTTGTTGTACGTCGTGATAACCGTGAAAAGATCGTTGTATCTCTCGATGAGATCGCAGTAAAACTGCGCGAGATCTTAGAGCAGGAGCAGCAGGATATGTACAACAGAGCAGAAGAATTCCTGAACAGCCACATTGATACAGCTACTACAATGGATGAAATGGTTGAGAAGTTCAAAGCCAACCGTGGATTTGTAAAAGCATGCTGGTGTGGAGATCCGGAATGTGAGGGCGAAGTAAAATATCAGACAGGCGGAGCTGCAACAAGATGTCTGATCGAAGATGAAGAATTCATTTCCGATAAATGTATTTATTGCGGAAAACCTGCGAAACACATGGCTTACTGGGGTAAATCATATTAAGAATAAACGGATTATAAAGATGGACGGTGGATTAAAAAATCCACCGTCTATTTTCATCCACAGACACAGGCAAAAATATGGTATGATATAGAATGTTGATAACATGGATAGACGGAGGAGATATTTGTGGATAACTTTAATATAAAATTACCGGATGATGTACAGTTTATCATTCATACCTTACAGTCGCATGGATTTGAAGCATACGCAGTCGGGGGATGTGTCAGAGATTCTATCCTCGGAAGAGAACCGGGCGACTGGGATATTACAACATCGGCGATGCCGGAAGAGACAAAGGCATTATTCGACAAAACATTTGATACCGGAATTGAACATGGGACGATAACTGTACTTCTGAATCATGAGGGTTACGAAGTTACGACGTACAGAATCGATGGAAAATATGAGGACAGCAGACATCCGAAAGAAGTGACATTTACAAGGAATCTGAAGGAAGACCTGCTCAGACGGGATTTTACGATCAATGCCATGGCATATAATGACAAGGATGGGATCGTAGATATCTTTGGAGGAATGCAGGATCTGGAAAAGCATATGATCCGTTGTGTGGGAAATGCCAAGGAACGGTTCTCGGAAGATGCACTCCGGATTTTAAGAGGTGTCAGGTTCGCAGCGCAGCTGGGATTTGAGATCGATGAGGAGACGAAAGAAGGAATGAGGCTTCTTGCACCGGCACTCGAAAATATCAGTGCGGAGAGGATACAGGTAGAGCTGGTGAAGATGCTGACATCTGACCGGCCGGAACTGATAAGAACTGCCTATGAACTTGGAATTACGAAGATATTTTTGCCGGAATTTGACCGGATGATGGAGACAGAGCAGGAGACACCGCATCATATGTATACCGTCGGGGAACATACCATTCATGCAATGATGAATGTCCGCAATGATAAGATCTTAAGATTGACAATGTTACTGCATGATACAGGAAAACCGGAATACAAAACTATGGATGAAGACGGCGTTGCGCATTTTAAAATGCATGCATTGGGAAGTGAGCGCATTGCGAAAGAAGTACTCCGGAGATTAAAATTCGATAATGATACGCTGCATAAGGTTACAAGACTTGTGCTGAATCATGATTACCGCATGCCGGCCGTGCCGAAGAATGTCAGAAGAGCAATGAATAAGATCGGCGAAGATATTTTCCCATATTATATGGAAGTCAGAAGGGCAGATGTTCTGGCGCAAAGTGAGTACCGGAGGGCAGAAAAATTAAAAAATCTGGATGAAGTAGAACAGACATATGCAGAGATTATAGAAAAAGGGCAGTGTGTATCGTTAAAAGAATTAGCTGTGACCGGCAGAGATCTGATCCGGGCAGGAATGAAGCCGGGAAAAGAGATCGGGGAAAAGTTAAACGAATTATTGAACCTTGTGATCGAGAATCCGGAAATGAATACGAGAGAGACACTGTTGAATTATATTTCCACGGATAAAGAAGTATAACAGCAGTGAATATTTTTTATATTTCCAACATACATTTAAAAAGAATATCAAGTGTAAAGTGCGGGGAATATAAATGCAGGAATTTGAACAAAAAATACTGGAACAATATGATATAGAAGTAAACAGCACCCGTAAAGTCAGAGGTGCTGTTTTATGCGAAACGAACAAAGGGGTATTCCTTTTGAAGGAAGTTACAACATCCGAAAAAAGAATCCCTGCGTTATGCGAACTTTATACATGGCTTTATGAACAAGGAGAGCATCAGATCGATTATATGATAGCGAACCGGAACGGTGAATATATCTCTTCGTTGGATAATGGTGACCGGTATATGCTGAAAAAATGGTATGCAGGCCATGAATGCGACATAAAAAAGACCAGGGAAATATTAGAAGCGGCCGGGAATCTGGCGAAATTACATACTGTTATGAGGCATGAACTGGAGTATGGGATTACAGAAGGGATTAAGACCGGTGAAAAATACAGACGGCATAACCGGGAGTTAAAAAAAGTACGGCAGTTTGTCAGAAAAGCTGTCCCGAAAGGGGAATTTGAATTTGCATTTTTGCAGCAGTTTGAACTGATGTATCAGTGGGCAGAAGCAGCGGTATGCGAACTGGAACAGTCGGATTATGAACAATTGTATCAGGAAGAGATGAACCGTTCCGGTATGACACACGGAGAGTATAATTACCATAATATCATCATGACAAGAGAAGGAATCGCGACAATGAATTTTGAAAAATTCCATCGGGATATCCAGGTAGAGGATCTGTACTATTTTCTCAGAAAAGTAATGGAGAAAAGCGGGTGGAAGCTCCGGCTCGGAGATGGCATGCTGAATGCGTATTCTGCAATCCACCCACTTACCAGAAGCGAAACAGAATATTTGAAAATCCGTCTGATTTATCCGGAAAAGTTCTGGAAAATTGCAAATTCATACTATTGCATGAATAAAGCGTGGATATCGGTAAAAAATACAGAGAAACTAAAGACTGCAATAAAGCAGACAGAAGAGAAAAAAATGTTTTTAAAAGAGCTGTTTGGATTTGAACTCTGAGGGCACCTGAAAATGCCGGAAAACCTTGAAAATGTGAGGGTTTGGTAAGGATGTTTTTAAGATTTAGGTTTTGCGGTATAGTATGTTGCGTACTATACCGCTTTCCCTTTCCACAAAGTGACCTTTGAGTGGTCGAATACTCCGATATGGTTATAGATAATTTCAATTTCCTGTAAGCGTTTACCGCTGCTCTTATCAGGAGCATGGACAATAATTTTGTCGATAAACTCATGTACAATTTCTGGTGTTAGTTCTGTAAGGTTAGTGTACTTGCGGACTACTGAAAGAAATTGCTTTACATCCACAGATTGTTTTTCTTCTTTCTGTAATTCTTTCTCTAAGGAAGTCTGTTCTTTCTGCAAAGTATGCTGTTCTTCCTCATATCCTTTTGAAAGTTTCATAAAGCGCTCATCTGAAAGTTTTCCACTAATATTGTCTTCATAAATCCGTTGAAAAATTTTGTCCAACTCTTGAATACGGGAATGGATTTCTGTAAGCCGTTTTTTCTTTTGCGACAGTTCTTTATTTCTTTGCCGCATATCCGTATCCATGACCATCTGAACAAATTCATCTTCATAATCTGATACATAGCGGATAACTTCTTTCAGGTTTTCCAGCACAATTTGTTCGACTACTACATTACGAATATAGTGCATAGTACATGATTTTGAATTGTGCCGGTAATTGCTGCATACAAAATTATGTTTCTCTGCGCTCTGTGCCATTTGCCTATGAAATGTCATTTTGCTTCCGCAATCTGCACAGTAGAGCAAACCAGAGAACATAGGCATATCCCCCATTTTGGTAGGGCGGCGTTTTCCGGAACGGATTTTCTGTACAATCTCAAAGGTTTCCTTGTCAATGATTGCTTCATGGGTATTCTCAAAAATCCTCCATTGTTCAGGACTGTTATCAATTTTTTTGCGATTTTTATAAGACTTAACATGGGTCTTAAAATTCACAGTATGTCCTAAATAATCCATTCTTTCTAAGATGTGAGATACCACAGTTGCGCTCCACAGATACTTGTCAGGTGGAAGAACGGTTCGTGGCTTTTCCCCATGCTCTAACGCATAATAAGTAGGGCAAAGAATTTTTCTTTCCGTTAGAATATTTGCAATTCGTGTCGGTCCATAACCATTGACACATAAACGGAAGATTTCCCGAACCACTTCGGCGGCTTCTTCATCTATAAGCCATTCCTTTTTATTGTCAGGATTCTTCATGTAGCCATAAGGAGCGTGAGAACCGATATGCTCGCCTGCCATTCCTTTAGAACGTTTGACTGCACGGATTTTTTTGCTGGTGTCCTTTGCGTACCATTCGTTGATTATGTTACGAAATGGGGTAAACTCATTCTCCCCCACATGGCTATCCACGCCATCATTGACAGCAATAAAATGGACATCCATGTTCGGGAACATAATTTCTGTGTACATTCCCACCTGCAAATAATCACGCCCAAGTCTTGACATATCTTTGACTATAACGCGTTTGATTCTTCCTGCTTCGACCTCTGCAATCATTCTTTGAAAATCTGGTCTGTTGAAATTTGTACCAGAAAATCCATCATCTACAAAAAACACATAAGGCTGATACCCATGTTCGATTGCATAACGCTTCAGGATTTTTTTCTGGTTAATAATACTGTTTGAATCACCCTCCTGTTTATCATCTTGTGAAAGCCGACAGTATAATGCGGTTAATTCCTCTGTTTGATTTCCAATCGGATAAATGGAAGTGATAGTGTTGTTTGACTGCTGTAACATAAATACCTCCTATCCGACAGTCAAACAGACAATGCTTTTGCAACTTTATTGTACCGCATTTTCTGTTTTCTGTCTGCCCTGTTTTATAGCAAAATTATTGTTTCAAGTCATTACGGATAAGCCTTTTTACTTTCGTTACTGCGTCTTCCTGTGCCTGTTCTTTTGAACGGGATTTTACCACATAACAGGTGTTTCCTATCTGGTATTCCCGTATCATTTCAGGGACAGGATTCTTTGTGTTTTCCATAAGATAACAACCTCCTGTTATTTTCTTTGAAGCAAACCGAACAGCTTTCGCTAAAGCTCATGGGAATCTCACCCCTGCATGGTTCTCATCCAGCCGTACCCTTTGCCAACGGTGCTAGATCATCACACGGACTAAGGCTGTACGGAAGTATCATTATCACGATAGAAAGGTCATGGCGGCAGCTCTGCGGTAAGCTGCTTATGGAACGCTGGCAGGAATCGCTATCCGGTTTCATCCCTCCTTTGGTGGGTTACGGCGTGCCAGCCCAACGGCTCTCTTTCTATCGAAACGTATTCGGCTGCTTTATGCTGCGTTGATTAGACGCTTTCTTTTTCAAGGAACAATCCGGCTTTGTTAGCCTGTTAAAATGCACTGGTGATAATGCACTTTAATAGACTGGCAAGCTCTGTCTGGGAAGCATGGGCTTGTCCATGCTTCCACAGGAGAGCGTTATTTTTATTTTGGTTCCCTGATTTCAAAAGATAAAATCTTTGCAATCAGACGTGTTTCCATCCGGCGGCGTAGGGTTTCATCTACAACCATGTGGGTATTCCCATATTCGTCTTTCATGGGACGCATGGAACGGCTGGCAATAAAACCGCTGTAATGGCGTACAATCTGGTTGACTGCTTCAATATCGCCGTCCGCAGCCCTTACAATCACAGGAAACGGAATCATAGGGTGCTTTGCTGTCATGCTTCCTCCTCCATAAATTTTTTGATAAATTCTAGTCCGGCGTGTCTTCTTCTCTGGATAGTAGAACGGTTGACTTCCAGAATTTTTGAAATTTCCGTATCGTCAAATCCAAGAAAATAATATCTCAGGATAACATCACGTTTCTTTCCATCCAGATTTTCTAATGCTTCTGCTAACAGGCTGTTTTCAATACGGACAGTAAATCCATCCATTTCAAAAGTATGGAAGTGGGATGGATAGGTGTCTTCGGAAGAAAACAGATTAACGGTGTAATCGTCCATATCACAAAACAGGGTTTCCCGTTTGCACTGTCTGGACAACGCTTTGAGATAGTCTTTGCGTTCATCTTCCATAGCGACTTTACAGATGTAATCAAACTGGTTCTCTATGGTTGTCTGAAATTCAGATGGCTTCATCATTACTCACCCCCTTTCCAGCCTTGAAAGGGAGCGAGTTGATAGGAATTTCTGCTTCTTTCCCCCTTTTCGCTCTTAGTCCCGACAGGACAGGGGGTGCAGTTGCATTTTTGAATAAAAAAATACACCCATTTTAAAATAAAAATGAGTGCATAAGAAATAACAGTAGAATAAATATGACTTGTCAGTTCATATTCAAAGTCGGACTTCCACAGTGGGGGAGCTATACTTTTTTTAATGAATGTAACTTATGTATGCTGTACAGCAACAAAAAAATCCCCATAGTGGCAATCCTCCTAAATGCCACTACTCATTATTCTGTGTTATCGTTGGTTCAAGAATAGACAAAAAGAAGCGGCGGCTCTAAAAATCAAAGCCGCCGCTTCAAGTGGGCGTGTCAAATTGTCTGCTCTAAGACGGCTTTTTTTCTTTTGCCGTCGCCCGGCAGTTACAGTTTTTAATGTTGTACTCGTTTCGGTTGATTTTTCTTCGACTTATTTTTAGATGGTGCTATGACTTTATCATAGGCGGGGCAAGTTGCTACAAGTGCCACTGTAAGCAGAACCATCAATGCGAGTACGATACAGCCGATTAAGGGATTATATGCGGCGTCGTCCTGCCCTGCATACCTGATTATTCCAAGTCCAGCAGTAATGGGATAGAAGTCGGTCAAATTCCGTCCTGCAACGAAGATACCGCAAAAACCGTAGAAAAATGCAATTCCTACCCCGGCAAAGAAACTGTCCCGTTTCCGTCCAAACCACGCGATTAAAGGTGCAACCGCCACAAAATTAAATAAGGCAAAAACACAAATTTTAAACAAAGACCGCAAAACCTCCGCAGCACCCATATTGCCACAGTTCAGCAGGATAGCACCTGCAATCGTACAGATGAAACTGAACACGCCAAACAGTACAGTTAGCAGAGCGGTGACAATCAATTTCCCCGTCAGTAACCTTTGCAGAGAAACGGGAATTGTCATCATGGATTTCAGTGTGTCATCGGTGTATTCACGGTTAATGATATATCCACCCGTAAGCATGATGACGAAAGGAAAACCCAAACTAAAGTTATTCCAAATAATATTACTGGAAAAAGCTTCATAAGTAACCATAGTACCGCCAGATGCCGTCTGAAAGACAGCCAAGGCAGATACGAAGAATACCGCCACGACACCGATCCACAGAATACTATACCGTTTTAATTTTTCAAATTCCGTAATCACAATATTTGTCAATTTAAGCCACCCCCTCACACTTCGCTTCGCTTATAAAAGAATGCGGACAGCGCCGAAAATGCGCCTCCATACAAAGCCATCATACCTATAATGGCCGGTAGCGAGATCGTATATGGGAGGATATAAGAAAGCGCATCTTCCACTGGCAGAGCTCCCAAACACCACTTCATAATGAGAGGAATCGGCAAAATGGACGCAATATAATTGACCATTTCTGGATTGGAGCCAAACATCATAGAAATTGCAAAGCTAATGACCGCATAGGCAAATGAAAGAATGATGGAAAAAATATAACTTCTATTGCTGACCAGTATCACCATAATCACGGGAAGCGTAGCAATCAAAACGAAAACTCCAAGGAGAGCACTGACCGCCAAACGGATCGGCACGTCATTGATATTCCCGACAATCAGCCCCCCAACGAGGGAGGCCCCCAGTCCTACAACAGAGTACAGAACAGACATCCCAAGTAAAACCCCTAATTTAGAAAACAAGATTTTCGTTTTGGAAATGGGGATCACCAGCAGGTTTTTCAAGGTGTCGTTATCTCGCTCCATCAGAAACAGCATAGAGGCAATAACCCCCAGGACACAGGGCAGAAACAACAAATCTCCGAATAAGATACCGGCGCGAAAAAGCTGGTCAAATGTCTGGCTATCCCTCGCCATCAGGATGGTAATGGGGATCGGGAAAAGCACTGCTGCGCCGATGGTAAGCTGAATAAATTTTTTGCGCTTTAGTTTTTGAAATTCGCATAAGAGCAAATCAAGCAATTCCCTCACCCCCTGTTACTTTCTTGAAGTAGTCCTCCAGTGTGGCCTCGAACAAGTGGGACTCAAAAAGATCAATACCGCTTTCAATAAAAGCTCGATTGATTTGGGCAATCGGCAGGGCTACATCATAAAGTGCAATCTGCCGGTCGCTAATTACCTTAAAATTTCTGGTATGAAACCGTTCAGCCAGAATCCGAGTAGCCTGGGCCGGATCAGAAACCTCAAGGTGAATGTATTTGCTGTTTTTCTGCTCCAGTTCCTCCATGCTTTCTTCCTCTAACAATACGCCGTGATCAATAATGCCGATGTCATCTGCTAACAGGGAAATTTCGGAAAGGATATGACTGGAAATTAAAATTGTCTTTCCTCGCTCGTTGCACAGATCCCGGATAAAGGCGCGAACTTCCGCGATCCCGATTGGATCAAGGCCGTTAATGGGCTCGTCCAGAATTAGCAACTCAGGGTCGTGCATGATAGCCAGTGCAATCGCAAGACGCTGTTTCATACCAAGGGAATACTGGGAAAACAGCTTTTTGTCCCGGTAGGGAAGCTCGACTACTTCCAAAGCGGCAGCAACTGCATTTTTCTGCGGCACCCCGCGCAGCCGGGCAAAAATGTTCAGATTTTCTGTTCCGGTCAGATTGGGATAAAAGCCAGGGGACTCAATCAAGCTACCGATACGGGGCAAAAGTTTCTTTTCATTCCCCTGCAAAGCCTTTCCCCATATTTTGACTTCGCCGGAAGTAGGCTTTGTCAATCCAAGCAGCATTTTCATAGTCGTTGTTTTTCCGGCTCCGTTTCTTCCAAGCAGTCCATAAATTCTTCCTCTCTGTACATGGATATTTAAGTCAGCAACACTCTTTTGTGAGCCGTACTGCTTTGTAAGATTTTTTGTTTCAATGATATATTTTTTGTCCATATTCAAACCTCCTGTTCTGTAAAGTATTCTATCACTCCAATCTTGCATTAACCTTGCAACAACCTTGCATTAACCTTGCAATTTCAAATACAGCTTCCGAAAGTAATTAAGGCTCCCGCCATAAAGACGGAAAAGCCTTAATCTATCAACGGAAAAAGTAAAGTAAATTTAGTTCCTTTTTCCGGTACACTATCTGCTGTTATTGTGCCATTCATCTTTTCCACAAGCTGATGAACGATAGATAAGCCAAGACCGCTGCCTTTTTCAGCACGCCCTTTATCACATTTATAAAGCCTCTCGAAAATATGTTTCAAATCTTCTTTTTCAATGCCTATCCCGTTATCAGTTAATCGAATTTGCATATTTTTTTCCTGCTTTGATAGGAATATTTCTATTTTGTCTGCATGACTGTGGGAAATTACATTCTGAATAAGATTATTCAATATCCGCATATAACCGTCCGTATCAAGTTTTACTCGGAAAGGCTGTTCGGGAATATCAATGTTATAATCTATCTGCCTATCTTCAAATATAGGTATCCAGTCAATCAAAATATTTCGTGTTAGTTCCGCAGCTTCAACGGTATTTATATCCATAGCAAACTCATTAGAGTTTAATTTGAACCAGTCAAAAAGAATATCTATATATTCTTTCAAATCGTGAGCTTTACGACGGGCAGTTTCGATATAGTCGTCCTTGTCTTTTCCTGTGACAATTCCTCTATGTGCGGCGTCAAGATACCCAATAAGTGTTGTAAGCGGTGTCCGAACATCATGGGAAAGGCTTGTCATAAGCTGGCGGTTCGTTTCTTCTGCCTGCCGGACAGTAGACAGCCTTTTCTCATAAGATACAACAATCTCATTGATTTCATAAGCAAGAGGAGCTACCAGTTCATTTGTTGCTGATAAAATCCGCCTGTTTCCATTCCCATTTTTTACATCAGCCAATGCGTCTGTTATTTCTGCTATCTGCTTTTTTACACGCCGGATAACAAGGCAAGAAACAAAAATAGAAAAAAGTGTAATGATAATTGATAGAAAAATAATCGCTTCCATAAAAATCAAACCTCCTTGCTAAAGCGATAACCAATTCCCTTAATTGTCTGAATGTATTTGGGGTTTCCGGGATTTACCTCTAATTTCTTGCGAAGTCGGCTAATAATCGCCATAATGTTACTGTCATCATAAACATATTCTTCTCCCCACACTTCTTCATAAATCTGTTGCTTTGTCAAAATTTTCCCTTGATGTTTCGCGCAGTATAAAAGCAGGTCAAATTCCTTTGGGGGCAACTCAAAAGTTCCATTTTCCGTAATAATAGAACGATTTTCAAGGTCTATTTTCAATCCGTCAAATTCAAGCTGCTGTGTCATTCCGTCTGTTTGATTGAAACGGGTATAACGCCGTATAAGAGAAATAATACGGGCTATTAGTTCGTCCATATCAAAAGGCTTTGTCAAATAATCATCGGCTCCTGCGCGTAAGCCGCGCACTTTGGAAGCACTGTCATTTTTAGAGGTAAACATCAAAATCGGCAGACTGTTTTCTTTTCTGATTTCTTCCAGTGTTTCAAATCCGTCCATACCGGGCATCATAACGTCTAGTATCACAAGTTGATATTCTTTTTCTTTTAATTTTTGTAATCCCTCTTTTCCTGTATTACAAAAATCAGCTTCTATATCTTCTGATAAAACGCTTCGCTTAATCAGCGCACAAAGCTCTTTATCATCATCTATAATCAAAACTTTATTCATGGTGTAGCTCCTTTCCTTGTTTTGTTCTCCCGTCAATCGGTTTTTCCGCGTCCTTTGGTATCAGCCACATATATCCAAGTTTTGAAACACCCAGTATGCGGTTTTCTCTGCAAAGTACCTGTACCCGCCTTTCAGAAATTCCCCATTTCTTCGCTGCTTCGGGGCAAGACATATATTCCATAACACCCAAGTCCTTTCTACAAATCATATCAGTATAATTATAGTCGGGCATACGAATAATAGCAAGTGCAAGCATATGAATTATTATGGCTATAAATAGGAACTGTATAGACGTATTCAGTATGAAAGAGGAACAGTAGAATGTATATGGGTGAATAAATATGGCAAAAAGACCAACAGCTAAATATGACTTTAAGGCTTTCGGACAAGCTATCAAAGCAGCGAGAACCGAACGAAAAGAGAGCCGTAAAAAAGTAAGTGATGAAATGTATATCTCACCACGTTATCTTGCTAATATTGAGAATAAAGGACAACAGCCGAGTTTACAAATTTTTTATGAGCTTGTAACACGCTATGATATATCCGTAGACCAATTCTTTTTCCCAGATAAATCAGCGGAAAAAGATACACAACGTAGGCAGCTTGATACACTGCTTGATAGTATGAGTGAGAAAGGAATACGGGTAGTCACCGCCACAGCAAAAGAGATAGCCGAAGTCGAAACAGAGGACAGGGGAATGTCCAGAACAGAATTTTAACGAGAAGACACATTGTAATCTTTCAGGAAATACAATGTGTCTTCTGCTTTATATAACTCTATTTCACAATCTTCCAGTTTTCCACGTTCTTTTCCAGTACAAGGTTAAACTGTGATACCTGTGTTGTCATGGTCTGGTTATCCAGATATTTCACTGCAAGGGAAGCTGTCACCTGATTTCCGTTTCGGTTGTAGACCGGATTTACCAGTTCCGAGAAAATATACTCTTTTCCCACAGGTTTCAGCACACCCTCATTCACATAATAGGTCAGCTCCTTTGCGGTTGCCGTAGGGTACAGCTTGAAAAAGGTAGTGAGAAATTCGTTGATTTCCTCTGTGGTGATGGAATCCACCGTACCGTCACTTTGTACCGCTTTTGGGGTGTAGCCGGATTTTACGGGAACGCTGGTAATGGTTGGGTTCTGGATAATCGTCAGGTTTCCAGAGCCGTCTACATAGACCGTCACCTGATAGGCGGAACGGACGGTTTTACTGGATTCTCCCTCTGTGATACGCTGTTCCACCGTATAGGTCACTTGATAATGCTGCTCCTTTTCTTCTGTGATTTCCCATATCTGAAAATCGGTCAGGGCAGACGATACGGGGATGTCCTTTCGGATAGTATCTACATTCAGGGCTTGCAGCTCTCCGGTGAGATACCCTTTTAAAGCGTTTGTCCGGTTGTCAATGGAAGCGGCGGACTGTTCCCATGAATAGTAGACTTCTGCGAAATTCTCCACAAAGTTTTCTATCTTGTGGGTGTCGAGGATTTGTTCCTCAATCACTTTGGTTTCATGGACAGTGTGAATGTCTATCGCCGTGAAATTCTTATAGACGGCAAATAGGAAGCTCACTGCCAGCAGCACCCACAGGGCAATCACAGTTTTTTTGTGGGTATTGACTTTGTAGACTTTCAGTTTCTTTTCTTTCTGCTTTTTCTGGTTATCCTCTTTTCTAATCTGAATCATATCGGTTCATCCTTTCTTATTGTTTGATTCGTCCGGCTCCGGCAAGGTGCTGTTGCCAGTAGGAGCCTGTCAGGTCTGCGTAACCAATGGGATTTCCGGCATGGTACATCCGGTTATTTCCCACATACAGTCCCACATGGGTGAGGTAGGTTCCGGCGTTGTAGGTGGAGTGGAAAAAGACCAAATCCCCTGCTTTTGCTTCGGACAGGGGGATGTGCTGCGTCACATTGTACTGTTCCTGAGCTGTCCGTGGCAGGGCGATTCCTGCCTTGCCATAGCACCACTGCACCAATCCCGAACAGTCAAAGGAAGTGGAGGGGGAATCGCCCCCGTACACATACGTCCAGCCCTCATACTTTAAGGCTTCCTCCGTGATAGCCTGTACCGTTTCATCATCAAACTGTGCCACGGTCAGGTATTGCGATACCAAGAGGACATAGAACATATTTCCATAGGAATACCGCCAGCCCCCGTTTTTCTCTACCGCAACAGGGTTGGTGTAGGTGACTTTCTTTCCGCCGGATTTGTCCCTTGCGAAGCTCTCTGCTAGTTCAAAGGTGTATTTTTTTCCGTGTCCTGCCACATAGTCTAGGAAACCGCCGCCGTAATTATAGGATTGAATCACGCTGTTTAAGTCACAGCCCTTTGTTTCTGCCGCTGCGAGCAGTTCCGAGAAATATTTGCAGCCCTGTTTGATGGATTCCTCTGTACTCAGGGAGTTCGGGGGAAGACCCAGAGATTCCGAGGACTGCATAACGTCTTCCAGCGTGCCGCCGGATTCTACCTGAATGATGGCGAGCAGCACGTTTAAGTATTCCTCTATGCCATATTCCCTTGCATACTTTTCCAGCATAGGTTTATGGGCGAGGACTTCCTGTGATACGCTCACGCCCCCATAGATAAGGTTTCCGCCGCTTCCTCCGTCTTCCTTATCCGAGAAGACAATCACCACCAAAAGGAGCAGGGAGAACATCATCACGAACACGCCGGAACAGGCAAAGAAAAGGTGTCTTAACTTCATGGTTTCTCCCCTTTCTTCTGTTTGGCAGCCGCTTGTACTGTTTTTGTCCACTCCTTTCTGGCGGTGGTACTCCGGATGGTAAAGTTGGATTCTTTGACCACAGGGGCAGCACGTTTTCTTTCCGGTATCACAGGAGCCGTATCATTCTGGATAGGTCTTGCCGGACGGGGAACTGTCGGTGTGATGGTTGGAGCTGTCTTTTGCCTTTCGTCTGTCTGGACAGGAGAAGCCGGTGGGACTATCTGGCGTTCTGTCCTTACAGGCGGTGTCTGTTCATGGTGGATGGAAGCCGCTTTTACTACCGGAACCGAAAACCGCTCTGCCACAGCCCGCTCATAAGGAACCTGTCCCCGTTCCCTGATGGATGGGGAAGCTGGCTGCATGGCTGGTTTTCCAGCATGAGCGGTATCTGCATGGTTTCGGAAATTTTCCGGCTGCTTTGCAGTAACAGGGCGTTCATGGACAGGAGCCGCCCCTTTGGGTGCTTCGGAAGCTGTCTTTTGCGGCTGTTTTGCTTGTTCCAGTTCCGCCCTGCGTTCTGCAATGGTCTGTCTGCGGCTTTCTGCCTGTGCGTTCCGCTGTTCGGCTCTGGCAGTTCGGGTCTGGGTCACGCTGGAAGTAAAATCCCGTACTCCCTCTGATACCTGTGTTTTCCCGTGGTAAAGGGCGTACTTTGCATTAACGGGCAAATCCTTTGCCTGCTCCCGAAGCTGTCCGGCAGTATCGGCTATCTTATCTTTGGTATCTGCCGCCGCACCTACCGCAGAACCAGCCCGTTTCCATACGGATTCCTTTTCCGGTGCTGCCTGTCCGTCTGGTCTGCTGTGGTCTGCCTGTGTCCGTTTGGAAGAGCCGGAGTGGGAAGCAGTTCTCTGGTCTGAGCCAGCCTGTTTTCCTGCATGGTAGGAAGCCGTTCCAGCCCCAAGAGCTGCCACAGAACGTCCTAACTTATGCTGTAAACGGTGCATATGGGCGTGCATGAGCATACGGGGTCTTCGCATGATACGGCTTCCTATGCTTTGGGAATCGCCGCTCTGCAAGGAGAACATCCCCATCAAATCCCCCAGCTTGAAATAAATTCCGGCAAAAGTCACTATCTGCAAGAACGCTGTCAGGAAGAACGGATATTCCCCAGACAGGTTATAGAGCATGGTGGAAATGCTGAACGCTACCGTGATAATCAGAGTGATTCCGGCTCTGGTAAGGATGGTGTTGAACAGTTTTGTAATGGCACGCTTTGACATCCCCTCAAAAGAGGGAACCATGCTAAGGAGGAAACTCACAGGCAGGAACATGGCGTAGATGATAAAAAGCACCTGTGAGAAAATCATTATCCCTGTGAGCAGGAATACAAAAATGGAGATACCGATATTGAAGATAAATAGGAAGAAGACGGTTCCCAAGCGGTTGATGGTCTTTGTGATGGTAAGGTTCGTGTTTTCCCTGTCTTCGATTTCCTCCACCACGATTTCTTCCCTGTCCTGCCCGTTGTTTTCGTCTGGACTGGTTGATAGTAGGCTTTCCACACGGTCAGCCCCAATGCTTTCCACATCCGAGTTGCCGTATTGCAGCAGGAGCCACGGCTGCTTAACCTGAATGGAAAACAGGCTGTTCCGTATCAAATCCACACTGTCTTTTCCTTGACTTTCCGAGTTCGGCAGCACAATCTTTGTGCCAAGGGTCAGGCTGGCATTACTGATGTCTGCGGAAAATTCATTGATTTTCCCGATATAATCTGGGGCATAGGCGATAAAGGCAGCGGACAGCACGAACACCACCACGAAGTTGACAACAGCATGGATGGCTTTTGTGGTTTCTCGTTTGATAAGCCCTGTGTAGGCAACGTAAATCCCCACCACCAGAATGAGAATCAGCAGGAACCCGACATAAAATCCCTCCGAGGACAAGCCGCTATTGGTAACGCCTGCAAGGGTCTGCATATTTTTCCCAATGGAATCCGCCGTAGAGGAAATGAAATCCAGTGAGTAGGCTTCCTGAATCAGATACCCTGTGGCGTTGGAAAGGTACAAGCTGATTGTCCAGATAAAATTTGTGATGGCATACAGCCCGTACATCACCTGTTTTCCGATACCGTCCAGCCAGTTCCACGGGAGCCAGTCCCATCCGCTGTCCACATAAAAATCAAGCTGGTAGTTGTCCAGAGGATATTTGCTGTATTCGTTGGCAACGTCCACCGTATCATCCACCAGTCCGGCAGCGTGGGCGGCTGTGCCGAAGACTGCAAGCAGCAGGAGGATGAGCAGGAGTGCCAGAAGCACCCTGCCAATCACTTTTCCTGCCGTCTTCCAAGACAAGCCCTTTTTTGTGTGATGAGGAACTGGGAATTGCGGTCGGTTGGAAGTTCTATGTATCACCATCATTCCACCTCTTTTCTTACGGGCGGTCTGGTATCAAAGGCGTGGAACAGGTCTTCAAAGATAGGATGGAACTGTATCACGCCCACACGCCCGTACAAATCACTGATGAGGCACTGTCCGTTTTCCAAGTCACGGAGCCGCTTCTGGTTGTTTTCATCTTCGGAATCCACTCCGAAAAAGGCGAGGGTCTTTTTGATTTCGTTGATGTCCGTGGAACGGAACGCAAACTTCAAGCCCAGATTGTTTTTCAGTTTTTCATCCAGCAAATCGTCCGTGTTCTGGGTGACAAAATAAACGCCTGCGTTCATGGCACGTCCGGCACGAACCAGCTTCATAGAAAGGGTCTTGCCTTGTGCCACCTGCAAGAAGCTCCACGCTTCATCCAAGTCCACAATCTTAAACACGCTGCGGTCTGTGTGGATGAAATCAAGGGCAAAGGTGCTGATAACAATGAGCATAGCCACGGAAAGCAGCTCCATTGTGGTGTATTCTTCAAAGCTGGTTTCTTTATCCGGCAGCACCAAATCCGCCACCTGAATGATGTTGAGCTGTTTTTCAAGGCTGATGGATTGTGTAACATCCCCATCCGAAAAGAGCAGGTGTGCAAAGTCATAGTCGGTAAAGGATTCGATATGGTCTGCTATACTGGTGCTGATAGTGGTTCCCTCCGCCCGTAGTTCCTCAATCACCTTTAAAAGCCCACGTTCCTCACTGTTTGTCACCCCACGGATGGCTTTCCGAAGAACAGGGAATTTCTGCCCGTCCCTGCTGGAAATGCCTGTTAAAAAGGTCAGGATGTCGATTGCCAGTGATTCAGAATCCTTTGGGTTCTCCATAATCACATACGGGTCAAGTAAGCCCCTGTTCTGTTCCTCCGAAGTCAGGTTTACGATATTGATTTCATGGGCGATTTCCGGCAGGGTTTCTTTCCAGCGTCCCCGTTATAGCGATAGGTAACTTTTTGATGTTATCTCCAAGTTTTCCCCCGCTTCACACCGTACATGAAACTTTCGCTTCATACGGCGTTCCATCATATCCAAATAGATTTATAAGTTATTTCCCAGTTATTGTCTGGTATCCGTAATTCGTCCGTATTCTGTTCAGTTTTTTCTTCTGCTGACTATTAAGAACATAACCTTTTAACAGTGATTTTGCTTCGTCTGCTGATTCTGTTAGGATTGCCTTTGCAATGGGAATTTCCACAAATGCCAGATTAGAATATCTGTCAAGGTTATCTCCTTTGTCTGATTTGTGAATACATATCAGAGTGGACGGAGTTCCTCGACGATTCATTACATAGCAGTTGCCTTGTTGTGCGATATATGCCGAAATACGATTGTCGTTAAACTCTACGCTATCGGCAGGGTTTTCATTTTCCAACAACGCTCGGATTTCTTCTTTTGTTACAACTACAACGTCCTCATGCACCTTGTTTCTCCCTTGCTTTGTAAAATTACAAATATCTTGCGAGAAATTCATAGGATTTTTGTGTTGTACTCCTTGAATCGGCAATAGCGGATTATCCGCAATCATCACTATTTTTGTTTTTGGTCTGATTCCTTTTGTCCTGCTCTGAAATTCTGAACTTGTACTTTCAAATGGAACTGATTTTGCAATGTTCCTTAAACGGATTCGTATGGTCGGTAAGAGAGCGTAACTTACTTCTGTCAGGTTGTTATATACGTTAGTTGCTATGCAGTAGTAATTCTGCATACCGATAACTGTCAGATTATATCTGCTGATATTGAAGCCAGTCGTATGTCTGGCTATATCTTTTACCTTTAACTTTAGATTTGTTTTCGCTTTCTTTAATGCTTTTTGGTTCATATCTGTTTTGGCAACATAACCGTGTTTCGTTCTTCCTTTTGGAATGACTTTGATTTTGAACCCCAGAAAATCTGATGAATTTTTCTTCAGATTTACTACCTTTGATTTCTCTGGACTGATTTCTAATTTCAGCCTTTTATTAAGAAAATCTACGGTACTGTGGTAAAATCTTTGTGCTTCTCCATAGGTTGAACACATGATTTTAAAATCATCAGCGTAACGTACAATAAAACCGCTTTTCAGTTTGGTATATTTCTTTGCGTATTGAAGCCACCCATTTTTACTGCGGTTCTTCGGCTGGAATGTTTCCCACTGACTGCTTACCCACCAGTCTAATTCATTAAGGACTATGAGGGAGAGCAGTGGACTTAACAGACCGCCTTGTGGCGTTCCTTTTTCTGGGACACCCTCGCCGTCAATTTCGGCTTTCAGCATTTTGCTGATAATGCAAATCAATCTTTTATCCCGAATACCAAGTGTCCAGATTTGTTTTAATAGTTTTCCATGATTGACATTATCGAAAAATCCTTTAATGTCTACGTCAACACAGTAATGATATTTTGATAAATTTATCAGTGTCGTTACTCTGCTGACTGCATGGTGGGCACTTCGATTCGCACGGAATCCATAGGAATGATTATGGAACTTTGGTTCGCATATCGGCTCTAGGACTTGCAGGATACATTGTTGTACCAGCCTGTCCCAGATACACGGAATCCCCAATGGACGCATTTTATCGCTCCCAGCTTTTGGAATGAAAACACGTCTGACTGATTTGGGGCGGTAGTTGCTAAGGCTTTCCCGAACGGTAGCAACAATCTCAGCATTGCTGAGTTGTTTTATATCGTCTATCGTCATTCCATCCGTTCCAGCCGTTTTACTGCCACTGTTTGATTTCAGATTACGGTAAGCTAAACAAATATTTTGTTCCGAACCAATAATTTCAAGTAACTTATAAAAGTTATTACCGTTCTTGCTCTGTGCGTATAACTCGTCATAAATATGTTGCATATCATAATACTCGTTATAGCGGAGCTTGTTTTTCTTTAGCATGGTCTGTACCCTCCTTGTTTGCAGGAGCAAGTACATCTCTTAGTCTTACTCGAACCCATACCATTTTTCTTAGTAATTCTATTCTTCATATGACTAGTGGCTATCCCTCCACCGCTTGTTATCACGGTTTCATAGGTACTGTGCCACCACTCTCACTGACATTAACACACCTTATATCATTGCTAATCTCACAATAACTTTCTGATGTGAACACTTCACAGACAGTAAAATCTCCATGTTGTCAGCTTTCAACGTTCCAAACACACTATCTGTACATATATCCTTAGGTTTCCTCTATAAGCCTGCTACCTTGATAACGCCTTTAACGTTATATGGATTTTCATAAATGCGGAGTCTTACTCACCCACAGTAGCGACACTGTTTGTGTCACTGGACATTTCTATCCAGCCCCGATATAGACCTGTACATTCAAGGATTCGTCAGTAGACCTCTCATCTACATTCTAACCATAGATATTTTATAGACTTCCGGCATATAGGACACAACGCCCACCTCTGGGAATCTTTCGTCAGCATTATCTGTTACGGTGTCTGTCTGCCGACTTCACCGAGCTTCTGACAGAGCCTTGTTTACTCAAGTTTCTGCCAGTCAGAGTATTAAAGTAGCCTTTCAGGGCGTTACCCCGTCATTCGACTATTCGTGTGTTTAGTTCTCCAACACACATTAAATATTGATTTAATGAAGTGCTGTGCCTACTCTTTTCAAGTAGGAACGTTTCGCACCCGCTTTCGGGTCAACAATGAGAGCCTGTGCCCCAAACAATACGGAATAATAGACAATCATGTTGTTACTGAATGATTTTCCACCGCCGAGGGAGCCGACAAAAGCGGCAGCAAGGGCGTTGG